>Ga0315315_10001282_pt1 | contig 22872 bp, 25 predicted proteins | sample M140m3416metaG_FD_203699 | JGI IMG/M metagenome (GOLD analysis project Ga0315315, IMG submission 203699) | Ammonia-oxidizing marine archaeal communities from Monterey Bay, California, United States - M1 40m 3416 | ecosystem: Environmental > Aquatic > Marine > Intertidal zone | place: USA...
ACCGGCCCGTCTTGCAGACAGTGATCAGTGCACATGGGTCGCAGATCTCAGCCACCCGGCGTCCCTTGCAGGTGCCAGAGATGCCGAGATGGGCGAGTACAAAGTCGAAGCGGGTTGGATCCTCGGCATCTATGCGCCGGAGATTCTGTGTGATCTCCACAGCGGTCCGCCAGCTGCCGTCTTTGCGTCTTGTGAGACCGATAAATTGGGCAACACGGTGAATATGAGTGTCCAGAGGGATGATGAGCTGGCTTGTCGGAATGGGCCATATTCCCAGGTCTGGTGACTCGGTTCTCGTCATCCATCGCGCGAACATGCACCAGCGCTTGCAGGCGGATCCAGACTCAGGGTGAGGCAGGAGGTGCCGAAAACCCCGAGGGAGTTCGCCAAAGGTCTGGCGAGGCTTATCCAGTGCATTGGTCCTGAGTGCAGAGATGAGCGCTGCAAGCAGTGGGCCGATGTCAGTGTGATCAGGCCTGTGGTGCAGGGCGACGAATGAGGCCACGCTGCCGTGTGCTGCTCGAAAGCGACCTATGGTCTGGACCCAGCGTTGAAGATCAGGTCCCCGGACCCATCTGTAGAAGAGCGGCTCGAGAGCGTCATCGGGCTGCGCGATGGATCGCCTTGCCCACTCGGCGGGACCACCTTGCTCATCGGCAAGCGCGAACATCCGTTCCAGTACTGGCCAGAAGGAGGCCACCCTTCCGAAGGCAAGACTCGATGCCAGCAGGGCTGCGACCTCTTGGTCATCAGTGTTGCTGTAGCGTCGAGCAAAGTCGATGGGATCTGGCCCAGGCTCCGCAGAGGACTGCAGGAGGTTGAGCCGCTCTCTCAGGAGTGCAGCACGACGCTTCTGGAGGCGAGTAGCGGGGGCCCCTCGGGCCATCTACTCGACGTTTGCGGCCTGTTCCCGCATGCGCTCCAGGACACTCTTCATGTCCACGACCTTGTTCGCTACCGGGGTCTCAGCAGCCTTGGAGCCGATGGTGTTGATCTCTCGGTTTAGCTCCTGAAGCAAGAAGTCCAGCTTTCGGCCGATGGGCTCATTGGTCGCGATCGACTCTGCGAATTGGGTGCAGTGACTCGAGATTCTCGCGAGCTCTTCTGAGACGTCAGCCTTGTCGGCGAGCAGCGCGGCTTCTTGTGCCAAGCGGGAGGGGTCGAGTCGATCTTGAAGGACCCGAGTGATTCGCTCTTCAATGCGTGCGTGAATTCGCTCCACGATGCCCTCGGCGTGGCTGGCCACTTCTGCCCGAAGCTCCTGCACGCGCATGAGGTGCTCGTCGAGGTCCTTGTGCAGCGCACGCCCTTCTTGAGCGCGCATGCGCTCGAGCTCATCTGCAGCGAGCATCAGGGCTGTAGACACCAGGTCCCACTCACTGAGTGCATCGGTCTCGCGCTCTGCGATGACCAGGACCCCTGGCTGCTCAAGAATCCATGAAGTCGGGATCGAGTCATCGTCTCGCGCGAGTCGCTTAGAGACTTCTTGGGCGGCATTTAGGTAGTGCTCAGCCAGAACAGGGTCGGCCCGAACTGTCTGATCGGTGCCGATCACCTCGCGGCGAACAAACACGTCGATTCTGCCGCGCGCAAAGCGATCCTTCAGAGCCTTCTGGATGCGTGCTTCGACGACGCCGTAGACGCGAGGCAGACGAATCTGCACATCCCGATAGCGGTTGTTTACGCTCTTCATTTCTACGACCACCGTGATGTTTCCGTTGGAAGCTTCGCCGCGGCCGAATCCGGTCATAGAGTTCATATGTGTTGCGTAACCGGTTGCTGGGTCTACTCGAGAATGAAGGCCATGAGTCGGTCTTCTTGCTCAGGTGAGAGCTTCCAGGCCTCGGCCAGTGACAGTCGAGGGTTCTCACTCCACACGCGCGGGACCGGGATGCTGCGAACATCCTTGGGGTAGAGGTCCAGTCTTGAGCCTCGCTCCATACGCAGCAGGCCATCGACCATGGGGTCGGTGATGAGGGTGTGCAGCAGCTCTGGGCTGAAGCGAGGGTCGTCCGGGCGAACGACCGTGAGTGTATGTCCTGCATACAGGCCGGATCGATCGACCCAGGCGCGAACTGGGCCACGCCCGCGCAGGCGCTGGACCAAAACCTTTGGAGACTCAAACAGTGCTGGGGACTTGGCGCGATGCATCGCTGATGGCTGATAGGACAGCCACTGGGTGCGGTTTTCTGAGAGATCTCTGGCGTCTACATAGGGCACCCGATCGGGTGCCGGCTTGTCGTGTAGTAGAGCACCTTTTCCGCCGAGTCTACCGTGACTCACCACACCAGTATCGACGGTGGCTACCGTCCCCATGGGCTCCGACAGCGACCGAATTTGAGCCACCAGCTCGGGATCGCCTGGTCTCAGCGCGGCCTGCAGGGGGACACCATCCAGCGTCAGTAGACTCTCAGTACTCAGGCCGTGATCAGGGAGCGGGGCTGGCCCGGCTCCTGCCGTCATATGAATCAGAACCACCCCTACCTGGGCCCCAGGGAAGGCTGTGGGTGGGCTCAGACCTGTGATCTTGTGGTGATTCACCCACAGCTCACGAAGTGGCTGGGCATAGGGTTGAATCATCAAAGCCTCGGGCAGCACCAGTCCTACTCCACCACCGGTCCGGACCCGCTGTACGGATATCGCTGCAAAAGGCACCGCGAGATCAAAGCGTCCACGCAGCCACGGAATGGTGTCCCGAAGATGCTGTCGCATTGCTTTGTCTTGACGCTCCGGTGGGACAAATGGAGGGTTGCCAACGAGAACATCAGTCTCGCAAGCGACCGTGAATCCATCTCCGATATCGATCTGCCCCCGAGGGGCTGCGACACGTGCGACTGCTGCGGCCACCGGGTCGAGCTCTATTCCACGAATTTTCTGAACACCTCGCTCGGCGAGGGCGACGAGAAATGCGCCTGTTCCTGCAGCGGGATCCAGTCCAAGCTCGACCGGTCTCTGGCTCGCTTTCAGCGCACCGTCTACGGTCGCACGGGCCATCTCGATGGGTGTGTCAAAGGCGCCTCTGGCACGCCTTCCTGTGCGATCAAAGCTGGGAATTGGTGCACCCTTGCTTACTTGGACGATTACTTGTGGGTGGTTGACGGGTCTGTGTGCGAGCGAGGCGGTGAGCCCGATGTCTTCAGTCGCAGTCGTCATCTTTGCGCGTGCGAGCGTACCTGCTTGCTGCACCACATCCCATGGGTTCTTGGCAATAGCCTCCGCGGCTGCACGAGCGGCTTCTATCGGCTCACCGGTCGCAGCAGCACACTTGAGCCAGGCTTGTAGGGCTTCACGCATCTGGTGCCTGAGGTGTGCTGCTGAGGACGGACTCGAGCTCTCTCGCACGGGTATCCCAGCTTCGATTGAAGGGTTGACGGGGTCCAGAGCCCCACGCCAGGGCCAGTGCAGCTTGAATCGAGGTCACGTCATCGGGCTCGTAGAAGTAAAACTTCACACCCGTCATGGAGGCGATCTCTTCAGTGGCCGCGGTTCTTGCGGTGACGATCGGCCGATCGCTCGAGAGGTAGTCCCATAGCTTCAGGGGGCTCGTGAGTTGATGGCTGAAGGTGTTGTCACCGAGCGGTGCAATGAGCACCCGGGCGCTCTGTACCGGAAGCTCAGTCTGTGCGTGTGAGATCGGTGGCAGTAGCTCCACTCCGTTGACTTGTGGCTGTGCGTCCCGCTCAGCATTGGTACCGCCAATCCACCGAAGCGGAATGTCTGTGTCCACCGTAGCGCTGAGCAAGGCGCGCACACCCTTGTTTGAGCGCATCGAGCCCAAGACTAGGGCAACGTCCTCGATCGGTGTGTCTGCCGTGTAGCGATGGTGACTGGCATTGTGTGAGACCAGGGAGGGGAGGGTCACAGGGTGGTGCTCCCTCCAGGCATCGAGCGTGCCCTGACAATTGGCCACCAATGCATCAACAAGCGAGAGACACTGCTGTTCCTCTGCATGGAAGGCCGCGCCGTCCCGCTCAAGCAGGCTCTCCAAGCCGTGGGTCTCTAAGACCAGTCGATGAGGTGCTTTCCCGTGGCGATGGACCGCAGCGAGCAGTCGTCGCTTGTCTCTGGCGAAGACCGTCCCTGGCTCACCCTTCCACCACATCTTGAGTTGATACCTGAACCAGACTCCAGCAAGACCAGGGTGGTGAACGGGTGCCAGCTTGAGCTTGAAATTTGGGTGCGGCGGCAGCCCCATGGTCGACCAAATTTCTTCAGGTTGTGCACCACGGTTGGCAAGCAGGGTGACCTCATGGCCGCGCTGTGCCAGTGCATGGCAGGTCCGAAAGACCTGAATTGATTGCGCGCGTGAAGACGGCAGTTGAGGTCGGTAGAGGTGAAGAATTCTCACAAGAGTGCGCCCTCTAGTATGGCGACACTTCGACCGGGGCCGTGGTGGGTGGTCACCCAGGCTCGGGCCTGCTCACCGCGATCTGCTTGGCTCAGCCATGCATTGATCTGAGCGCCATCTGGGTGGTCCGGATCTGACAGTAGCAGGCCTGGCCCCACAGCTTCTGAGACACCGCCAGTGTCGCAGCCGATAGCGGGAACACCTCGGGCAGCTGCCTCTAAGAGACACAGGCCAAGCCCCTCTCCGCCCCGACCATTCTCCGTGAGACGCGGTGTCAGTACAATCGCTGCTGCTCGGGAGATGATCTCCATTGTCTCATCTCGACTCAACTGGCCGTGTACCGTCGTTCCTTCGGGTCCCTCTGTGGGGCCGATGAGGTCGAGGTTTCGGCCGGTAGCCTGGGCAATCCGGATGGCCCTATCGATGCCTTTCCGCTCACTCGGCCTGGCGACGCAGACCAGGGACTGGGCTTGTTGGGTCGCGGAGCGTGTCTCCAGCTTGAGCGGCATCGGCAGTACTGTGGCGGGGGTGTCGGAACAGGCGAGTCGCTCGAGCTCAAGTTCAAGAAATTGCGACACCGGTAAGAGTGCTCGGGCCTGTTGGGTCGCGCGCTTGAGTGCGCTCGGTGCCTGGTCGAGCATGGTGAGCTCTGAGCCATGAAAGGCGATGGCGAGCGGGGGGGTGTTGCTCAGGTGTGTGGCCAGAGGCCACGTTGCGCAGAGTATCCAGTCGAAAGACTTGAGGCGTCGGTGGATTGCGAGGCGCATCCACAGGCCAGACCAACGGGCCCACGAGCGCCCGAACACGCGATGAACAGGGAAGGGGAGAGATTCATCAAAGTCATCGGTGTTGCCGGTCCGCTTTGCGAAGACCTCAACGTCGTGCCCTGCACTGTTGAGTGCCGATGCCATGTCGACACTCCATGCGCTGATTCCACCAATAAATGCGGGTGGAAAGTCGAGGGTAAGCAGAGCAATTCTCATCGTGCAGCCTCGACCGCAGCCCAGACCTGATCAACGCTCAGCTCTTGCATGCACGCGTGGTCCTGGGTTGGACAGTGATCGCTGCCGTGGCGAGAGCACGGGCTGCACGGGAGGTGGGCAGAGAGGGCGTCACCGGGGTGGCACCAGAAGCCATCATCGGGGGCGGTGGGGCCAAAGAGACCGATGGTGTGGACACCACTGGCTGCTGCGAGATGGGTGAGGCCGGTATCGCCTCCGATGGCCACCCGTCCCCGGCGAATCACCTCGATGGTGCGGGTGAATCCAGCCTCTGCGAGCACCTCAGCTCGGGGTCCGATGGCCCGCGCGATGGCGCTTAGCTCTGCTTCCTCTTGCTGCGAGCCGAGGATGATGACGGGCCCATCCCATCGCTGCCCTATGTGTGTGAAGCGCTCAGGACTCCAGCGCTTTGTCAGGTGTGCAGCACCAGGAATCAGCAGTAGAGCATCACCACTCGCGGTCGCGAGCCAAGGTGCTGAGGTGGCGGTGACACCAGCGGCTTCAGCGTAGCGCTCGACCACTGAGGGGGCGGGCTTGATCTTCAGCGCCGGCCGCAGTCTGCGCCTCAGGTCATGACGCCGAACTCGCCGAATTTTTCCCGATCGAAATACTGTCGCCAGCCGCGAGCGTGGTGATGCATGGAGATCGATGATGTGATCAAAACCTTCGGTTGCTGATCGGCCGTCGGCCTCCCATGTTCGAACCTCAATCACCCCCGGCAGTGCAGCCGCGAGGCTCCTGTAGCGCTCGAGGGTGAGGAAGACGACGTCGCCGAGGCTGGCTGTGATCGCACCGGCGAGAACGATATCGCCCACGGATGAGAAGCGAATCACGAGTGTACTCATGACACAGCGACCAGCAGGGACTCAAGCGGAACATCCAGACACGGTGGCTGGGTCGAGTCGACAGTGCACTTTTTCTTGTAGCAGGGCTGGCACTTGAGGGGTGGGCCTCGGTGAGGGCTGCAGCCAGCAGGGCCTGTCTGGCCAGGCTCTGTTGAGCCGAAGATGACATGGACGGTCTGTGGCGCCGAGTCTCCAGCCCGTCGCGCGGCTCCCGCGAGGTGTGCCAGGCCGGAGTCATTTCCCACGACGGCGCGAACGCCCTGTGCGACGACTGCGAACTCCCCAATTGGGAGGGGTGGCAGGACACGATGCGGGCCGGCAATTTGCTTGAGTGCCGCACACTCACCGGGACCGGCAGCGAACACGGCATCGCTCCCGAGCGCATCAGCGAGGGCCCGAAAATGTGGCCAGCCGACTGTGGCCTGACTCTTACTCAGAGGGAGCAGGAGGACGTCACTGTTGCGGACCTTCGGTGCCGAAGCCCGCTCGGCTTCAGTAGGGGAGAAGCTTGGGCTCTCGCTCACGGTGAGTCCAAGTACTCCAGCAAGCTCTGCGTAGGTCTGTGAACGGTGGCCTGCCGTGGGAAGGACAACATCTGTGAGCAGCCAGCGCCGCCAGTCTCCAGGCGTTCCGATGCGTCGCTCAAGCCGTCGAGCAGCCCAAGCTGCAGAGAAGCTGGACTTGAAGAGCACAGCGGTCTCTGGCGACTCGCCACAGGACGGGAGATCTCCATACAGGCGCTCAGCCCAGCTTGGCCCAACAATTCGGACGGCCCCTAAGGTCGCAATCGACTGGACTGCAGGGATGGCCATGACGCCATCACCGAGATGGTCTGGCACACGCAGGAGAAAAGCAGGCATGCTCCACCCTTAATGCAGTGAGAACCGGGCTAACGATTCTTCTTGCGGCTCTTCTTTCGTGCCTTGCGATCGGCCCTGCGCTTCTTGGCGAGGGCGATCTTCTCTTCTTTGGACATCCCGCTCTCATCAACGCCACCGAAGGGGTCTGCACCGCCCATCATGCCACCCATTGAGGGCGGCATCATTCCTGGCGGCATTCCTGGTGGCATACCGCCACCCATGTTCTTCATCTGGCGCCGCTGGGCGCGTCCTCCCGGCATGCCAGGCATCCCCGCGAAGGCTCCAGAGTTTCCGAGGTTGCCCATCATCTTCCGCATCTCATTGAAACGGTCGTAGAGCTCTCGAACTTCTTGTAGTGGGCGGCCAGAACCCCGAGCGATCCGATCCATACGTGATTCGTTCACCACGTCGGGATTGTTTCGCTCAGTCTTGGTCATAGACTGGATGATCGCCTCTACCTTCTTGAACTCTTTGTCATCCAGGGCTTCCGGTGGGATCTGCTTCATCAGATCGCCCATTCCTGGGAGCTTTTCCAGGATGGAACGCATGCTGCCCATCTTGCGGATCATGTTGATCTGCTTGAGGAAGTCGTGGAAGGAGAACTCGCCCCGCAGCATCTTTGCTGCGTCCTTCTCTGCAGTGTCTTTATCGACGACTTTCTCGAAGTCCGACATCAGTCCGACGACATCACCAAAGCCGAGTATTCGGTCTGCCAGGCCCTCAGGCCGGAATTCGTCGAGCTTGTCGAGCCCCTCACCCATGCCGAGGAACTTGATGGGCTTACCCGTCACTTCCTTGATGGCGAGTGCTGCACCACCGCGTGCATCACCGTCGAGCTTGGTGAGAACAAAGCCTGTGAAGCTCAAGCGTCGGTTGAACTCTGCTGCAGTTCGGACAGCATCTTGTCCAATCATGGCATCGCAGACGAAGAGAATGTTCTGAGGGTTCGCGGTGGCCTTGACCTCCTCGAGTTCACCCATCAGCTTGTCATCGATGGCGAGCCTACCGGCTGTATCGATGATCACGACATCTGTCTCAGAAGCGCGGGCCTTGGCCAGTGCTGTCTTCGCGAGCTCCACAGGCATCATGTTCGGGATGCTGTGTACAGGCACGTCGAGCTTTCGCCCGAGTGTCTGGAGTTGGTCGATTGCAGCGGGTCGGTAGACGTCCGCGGCGACGAGCAGGACGGACTTGCCCTCGGCTGTGAGCTTCTTGGCCAGCTTACCTGCTGTGGTGGTCTTTCCAGATCCCTGGAGACCGACCATCATGATCACAGCGGGATGTCCCACCAGATCGAGTGTCGCATCGACTGGCCCCATCAGGTTGACCAGCTCGTCGTGACAGATCTTCACGAAGTGATCAGCTGGCGTGACCTTCATGCCCTTCTGGACGCCGTGGCTTGAAGTCGGGGCCTTGAGTGCCACGACCTCTCCGACTGAACGGGTCCTCACGCGCTCGAGAAAGATGCGCACAACACCGATCTCTACATCGGCCTCGAGGAGGCTGCGACGCACGTCTGTCAGCGCCTCAGCGATGTTGTCTTCGCTCAGGCGGGTCTTACCCGCGAGCTTCAGACGGGCATTCTTGAATCCTTGACTCAGGGTCTCCAGCACCGCGCACTCCGTTTGGGACGCACGGTCCTAACCGAACTCAGGGCTTTTTCGAGCCCTCACGCATCCAAGTTAGACTTGGATCCCTCTCGAGGGCCGAATCCCAGGCCTCAAATGACGCTTTTTCTTGACCTAAAGCGGCGAGAGCATTCGCCGCTCCGGCATGGTGAAGCCCGCATGAGTCATCGTTCTCGATGGCTTTTTGGTACGCGGCAAGTGCAGACTCGTGTTGCCCCGACAGCTGTAGGGCATCTCCACGCCCGTGCCACGCCCAGGGTGAGTCGGGTGCGTGACTCAGTGCCTCACCAAAATGATGGAGGGCCTCACCGAAGGCTCCTGTCGAGAAAGCGGCCTGCCCAAGCTGTATGTGGCGGGAGGCCGTCACCATAGGGCTGTCGCTGAGCGAAGATTTTGATCCGCTCCTGGCAGAGGCAGCCAGCTGTGTGAGCAAGTCTTCCGATGGTCTGCCAACAATTCGACCCAGCACACCAGCAGTGAGCAGGGAGAGTCGATCAAGAAGGGGGCGAAATCTATTCACAGTAGATCACCTAATCCGGTCGTGGATGGTCGAGCATCAAGCACGCCCTGTGGAGGAGGTGAGTCCAGGTCTTGGTGTGACTATGGTGGACCATTCCGGGTCGATGCTCCCGTCTGAAGCTTGGCTTTTGTGCTCGATTATCGCTCAATTCGGTAGACGTGTCTGCAATCGTCTCACTTGAATTGACAACAGGATTCAAAATTCACGACAATCACCGGCGTACCTGCACTTTTTACCTGGGGGGGTTGGGAGGCACTTATGGTGCTCAATTTCGCGCTGGCCGGACGGTCACGCATCGATGGTGCGTTCAATACGCTTCGTCACAACCCCGCTTATGCGGTCGGCCTCGTGGTCGGCGCATTCACTGCGGTTGTGATGTCGGCAGTATGGGGCGGACTACATACCTGGGCTGGCTGGCATCGTATGCGGGCACGACTACTCGATGAAGGCTTCGTTGCTCTCGGCGAGGTCCTTGCACCTGACGGAGGCCTCCACGATTACAGAGATGGGATCTGGCGTGGTCTCTGGCGTGTACACGGCGCTTGTCTGGGCTTTGCCATTCTACAGGCTCCCATCATCGCGCTTGTGCTCATCCCATGGGAAGTCACTCAGACGCTCTTTGTGCCGGTAGCTTCGGCATACGGTCAGCATCCGGACATGGCGCAGTTTGTCGGAATGGGTATTCCTGCCTTCTTCTTGGTGTCGGCCTTGGCCATCGTCCTGGCGCAGCACCTCATTGCCTTTCGACTTCTGGGCCAGATTCAGTCTCCCTACAAGCTGGGGACACTGTTTGTCGTGACCGGTGAGTCTTGGCGTCGGACACTCAACTATGGGCAAACCGTCGTCAGTCTGGCGATCTTAGCTGGGCTGGGTGCTGGACTTGGGCATGTCTTCTCGATGGTCAATGTATGGATGGGTGAGGCCGCTCATCTGCATCTTCCAGATACCCTTGGTCTGTGGGTCTACTTTGCGGTGGCTCTGGTCTTTGGTGCCTTGTTCTTGGAGGCTCTCGGTGCACTGAGTACTGAAGAAGATGCCACGGTGTCTACACCCGTCGAACCCTACTCGTTTACTTCGTGGCTGACAGCCTGGCTGAGTGACGTGATTGCCTGGCTGCTTGACCGGGGGCTCACCATTATTGGTGTCGCAGCCGTGTTTGGTGTTGGGCTGACTGTAGCGAAAGACACGATAATGACCGGTGCCGCGTTCGACGACGGATCCTGGGGAGGGCTCGGCTGGTTTGTCGCAGCTGCTCTGATCTTGCTGCATATGCGCAGGCAGGGAGGTGACTCATGATTGGAGTACGCGTATTTATGGCCTACCTCGGTGTGGTCTGGTTCCTGCTTGGTTTTGCCAGCACACTGGATCTGACCGATCGTCTCAAGGCGTCGATGGAGCGAGCGGACAGAATCGCAGAAGCTGCAGAAGCACGTGTTGAGGCCTTCAAGAAGGCTGCTGAGCGGATTGAAGAAGACTGGGGTCTCAAGATAGAGGCTGCTGAAGGTCAGGTCTCAGCTGCTGCCGCAGCGATGGAGGCTATCGGATCTGACGGCGGCTTTGCCTACACTCAAGCCGTCGAGGCCGTTGCAGTAGCGACGTCATATCTCGAGCTGCAGAAGGCCAGTAAGGCCCAAGCGATGAAGGATGCTGAGCGTGGCGTTGAGGACATGGAAGAGGCTGCAGATGAAGTCGAGGATGCCATGGATGAAGCCAGCAACACAGGCTTTATCGACTGGATGCGGGCCTTAGGCGCGACATTCATTGGTGTCTTGCTCATTGCCTTTGCTTGGCGCGGTCCTCCGCTTGCCTGGGATGATATCGTCGCTGCTGATGAAGACGATGATGCTCCGGCACCTCAGGCTCCATCAGCGGCCCCAGCGGCTCCATCAGCTCCAGTCGGAAATGATGACATCGAGCTCGATATTGAGGACCCCAGCGACGCTTAGTCCTGGACCTTAAAGTATAAATGGGCCCCACTCGGGGCCCATTTTTTTGTCTGTGCTGTGGTCAGTGGCCGCCAGCCATACCGGCATTGAACACCTCCCAGGTGCTCAGGTCCTGAACCCAGACCACGACTGCCAGGTCATCAAACCCTTCAACGGTGTGTGCTGTGCTGTGGTCCACCGGATTGGAGATCCCGGTCTCCGCATCGTACTCGCCCTGGAAGACGTATTGAGCTGTGTGCGTGCTCTGCTCGCCCGCAACGAGGGTGTTGATTGGGGTGCCGTTGTTGTCGGGCACAAACTTCTTCAGGACATCGTGAAATTCTGTTTGTCCATTCGAGCCCACATTGTTCTGAGTCGTGATTTCTTTGATCGCAATGAACAGTCGGAGATCTTCACCGGTGATGTCGATGGTTGGGTACAGATCGACGGTGATGTCCACGGTCTGGTCGGTGACCTCCATCTCGACGTCTACTTGTAAGAATGCTTGGTGGGCCGCGAGTGTGTCAAAGTCCTCAGCCAGGTAGGCGCCGCCGTGATCCATCTCGTTCGGGTGGAACTCGTGGACGCCATCCGCAACCACCCAGGGAATGCTGTAGGTGTCGGCGCCCGGCAGATAAAACATCCGCCGTGAGACCGCCTCGGGGGAGATGTATGGGTCCGAGCCAATCTGATACTTCAGCATCGCGTACATGCCTGACTTGTCAGCGAGTGCAGCGGAGAGGTTCTCAGCTGCTGGGGCACACGGACCACAATTTGAGCCAGAGAAGGCTTCATGCAGGACGACTCGAGGTACCGGCTCTCCCGAGGTGGGCGGCACGTCAACCTCAGAGCCTGAGGTGTCACTGCCGAGTCCAGGCAGTCCGCCGGGATCTCCAGCCTCATCGGTTCCAGCACACGCGAGGAGCATAAGAAATGTCAGCATTGTTCCCTCCAGGGCTCCAGTGTATCAGAGCCTTGGTCAGTGGCTGTAGAGATGCTGCCCGCTGATGCTAACGAACCGGATGATCAAATGGAGTCGAGTCGTCTTCGGACTCGGCTCCGGGAGTGGGATGGGAGAAGACCTCTGAGACCCCTCGTGCTGCCGGCCCTGGCCTGGGCGTCCCGATGTTGATGCCTTCAAAGTGCATCCGTGAACCGAGGGTTCGCTTGACGATACCGGCCAGCAAGACGCGGGTCAGCGGAAAGATGAGGGTGAGCCCAAAGACATCAGTCATGACCCCAGGCGTGACCAGCAGGATTCCGCCGACCAAGACCATCAGGCCCTCGACGAGCTTGTCCGCTGGGGGCACCCCATTGGCCGAGTCTTCCTGAATCTGACGCAGGACACCCATGCCCTCACGCTTGGCGAGATGCGCACCGATGATGCCGGTGATGATCACCAAATAGATGGTCTCAATACCACCGAGATGGTCAGCGATCTCAAACAGTAGATAGAGCTCGAGTGTAGGGATCACCGTGAATAAGAAAAGCAGCTTCAGCACATTCGCTCCTCAGCCTTGGCGCGCTCCCAGAGTCCGTCGAGCACAGCATCATCGGTACAACCGCTCAGTGCGATGCCCTCTTCCTCCGCCAACTGCTCCAGGCGCCTGAACCGGCTCGAGAAGCGCTCATTCGCCCGGCGGAGTGCAGCCTCTGGGGGGGCTGAGAGATGTCTGGCGAGACTGGCTGCGCTCAGCAGTACATCTCCGACCTCGTGTTCGATGGCGTCCTGGTCTCCCTCAGCAATGGCCTCACGGAGCTCGGCAATCTCTTCATCCAGCTTGGCAAAGACCCCGTGGTGATCGGGCCAGTCAAATCCTGCCGCTGCAGCTTTCTCGCCCTGACGATGGGCGCGAAGCAGTGCCGGTAGACTCTTAGGGACACCCTCGAGACGGGATCTTCCGGCCTTCAGCTTTCGAGCCTCCCATGCGGAAATTCCTCCCGGATCGGGAGTTTCATCATCCCCACCAAAGACGTGCGGGTGTCGGGTGATCATCTTCTGCACGATTCGGCCTGCGACGGACTCTAAGGTGAGCGATCCTTCTTCAGCGGCGATGGCGGTGATCAGGAGAAGGACAAACAGAGTGTCGCCAAGCTCACCCTCTAAGCCGTCCTCACCAGCATCTTGCTCCATTGCGTCCAGCAGTTCGTAGACCTCTTCAAGCAAATATGGCCGCATGCTCTTGAGGGTCTGCTCTTGGTCCCAGGGGCAGCCGTCGGGCCCACGGAGGCGCGTGACGATCTCGACCAGGTCAAGGAGATGGCGTTGTTGCGTGCTCATGGATTGTTACAATCAGTCGGTAGAAGAGGTCACGTTGAGCGCATCCACTCCCGAGCATTTCGGCAAATACCAATTGCTCGAGAAGATCGCGACGGGCGGTATGGCCGAGGTCTATCGCGCTCGCGCATTTGGCATGGCCGGTTTTGAGAAGATTTTGGTGATCAAGCGTGTGCTCGATCACATGGCCAAGGACTCGGAATTCGTCGAGATGTTCATCGATGAGGCGCGGATTGCAGTCCAGCTTCAGCACGTAAACATCGTGCAGGTATTCGATCTCGGTGAGGTGGATGGACACTACTTCATGGCCATGGAGTACGTGCATGGTCTCGATCTGTCTCGGCTCCTCTCGCGAGCCCGAAATCTCGGACCGTTTCCGATTCCGCTGGCACTCTTCATTGCTGGAGAGATGCTCAAGGCGCTTCAATTTGCTCACCAACAGATCGATGATCAGGGGCGATCAATGCAGATCGTTCACTGTGACGTGAGCCCTCAGAACGTTCTGATTTCTTATGCCGGCGAGGTCAAGATCCTCGACTTTGGTATCGCTCGAGCAGCATTCCAGGCGGACACCAAGCATCGAATTGTACGCGGAAAATACGCATACATGAGCCCAGAGCAGGTCGAGGGCAAGACCCTCGATGGGCGCTCAGATATGTTCAGCCTCGGGATCGTTCTCTATGAGATGCTGACGGGACGTCGGCTGTTCAAGATGAAGAACCGTGATGAGACGCTCGCGCGAGTTCGAAGGGCAGAAGTTCCCTCTCCCAGATCCTACCGCCCAGAGATCTCTGAAGAGCTGGAAGCTTTCTTGCTGAAGGCCCTCAGCCGGGTCCGTGATGATCGCTTCGACGATGGCCAGGAGATGTATGCGGCACTCACGCGCCTGATGGTTCGAGAGGGCCACAGGGCGACCAATAATGATCTCGCTGCGTTCTTGAAGGAGGTCATTGAGACTGCGGCTGCCGCCGCGCGAGGTGGACCGCCAAGTGCAGTCTCCAAGGCGGGAAGAGCCATTCCACCCAGTGCAGTGGTCTGCATGGCCGTCGAGGCATCTCCTCCGCCACGCTCTATTGCTGCGCCGAGGACAACACTGGCTGCCTTGGGTGAAGAGTGGGCAGGAATTGTCGGTGCTGCGGGTGGAGATCTCTGGGAGCGGGGTGATGGCTCGCTGCTGGTCGTCTGGGTGGCGAGCGGTGGTTTTCGGGATGCGATCGCCAAGGCTGTGGCAACGAGTCAGAAGATGCAGTGGGTGGCACAGGATGCCGGCTATCGACTGAGTGTCGGGATCGCGCCGGGCGTGGTCAGGATTCAGACGGACAGCAAGCGCCCGACGACAGGCTGGGAGCTCGCCGGACCGTTCTACCTGGCCCGATGGCTCATGAATTTTTCAGCCCATCGTGGCTGCACCCTCCTCACGGAGGTCGCTGCTCGTCATGTAGAGGGTCGAACGCAGCTGCTGGGCCGAATTCCGATTCAGGGTAATCGCTTCATCAACCTCTATGAGATGAGCTGAGCATGGAGTCTGTCGACTGGATGGCCGTGTTTACGGGTCTCAGCATGGGACTGGCCCTCGCTGCGACGACTGGGCTTCGTGCATTCTTACCGCTCTTTGTGGTGGGCTGTCTGGGGGCCTTGGGTCACCTGGAGCTGGCAGACGGCTTCGAGTGGATGAGAGAGCCCGTAGCTCTGTTTGGGCTTGGTGCTGCAGTGCTCATCGAGGTCGCTGGCGACAAGCTGCCAGTTGTGGATCACTTTCTCGATGCTGCTGCGGTGTTCATCAAGCCCGTCGCTGCAATGGTGGCGGCTGCGAGTGTCATGACGGAGCTCGACCCCATGCTCACGGTGGTGATTGGGCTTGTGCTTGGGGGCTCGCTCGCGCAGGGCGTCCATCTCGTGAAGGCCAAGATACGCTTGCTCAGCTCAGCCTTCACAGCCACGCTTGCTAATCCATTCTTGAGTCTGATTGAGGATGTGCTGGCCTTGGCTGCAACCCTGCTGGCATTTCTATTGCCTGTGCTGATTTTCGTGTTGATATCGGCGGCCAGCGTCGCCGGATTTTGGTTCTGGTATCAGCGACGCAGTGCTAAAGTTGAGTCGTCCTAAATTGAAGACTTTTTGTGGTAGAGTCCCGCACGTGGAGGCCGTAATGAAATACTCTTGGCTGGTCTGTTTTATGCTCCTTGTGAGCGCCTGCGGTGGCAGTAAGGAAATTGAGGCGGAGACCAGTGACGGTCCAGAATCCTCTGACGATGAGGATAAGGACCTGGATGGCTACACCGTCGGTGATGGTGACTGCGACGACACGAAGGGCTCGATCTACCCGGGAGCAGAAGACGTCTGCGATGGTCAAGACAACAACTGTGATGGTGAGATCGACGAAGGTGGAAGCCTCACCTTCTACATAGACTACGACGGGGACGGCTACGGCCTAGACAGCGAGATGTTCAACATCTCCGCGTGTGAAGCTCAGGCTGGCTACGTCGACAATGCTCTCGACTGCGACGATACCGATTCGGATGTGAACCCTGACGCACTCGAGCGCTGCGATGAGCTGGACAACGACTGCGATGGCAGTGTCGATGAAGATCTTGTGGCGACCTACCACATGGACTCAGATGGCGATGGCTTTGGTGACTCGACCATGCCCTCAGAGCGCTGCGAGGCGGGCGATGGCTATGTACTCGATGCCCGTGACTGCGATGACACCAACGCGGAGATTCATCCCGGTGCACCCGAATTGTGCGACGGCATCGACAACAACTGCCTCGACGGAATCGACGAGGGGCTGAGCGCCTCTGTGTACTTGGACGTAGACGGTGATGGCTACGGTGACCCTGGCATGCCGGCCTCAGGCTGCGATGTGAGCGAGGGCTATGTCGAGGACAACACCGACTGTGATGACAGCGACGCGAGTGTACATCCCGACGCCGAGGAACTCTGCGATGATGCGGACAATGACTGCGACGGCGCCGTGGACGAAGACGCCAGCATGACCTTCTATCTGGACTACGATGGCGATGGCTATGGCGCCCCTGGTTTCACCATGGAGGGGTGCACGCCGACGCCAGGATTTGTTGCTACCGACACCGACTGCAATGACCTGGACGCCTCGATACATCCCGACGCGCCAGAGCTCTGTGATGGCTTGGACAACAACTGCAATCTACTGGTTGATGAGGCCACCACTGACACGCTGTACGTCGACGACGATGGCGATGGCTTCGGCGACCCCGATACTGCGACGACGGCCTCTACCTGCGATGCGGTTGGTGGTCTGATCACCGATGGTACGGACTGTGATGACACTGATCCCACGGTCTACCCGGATGCCGATGAGCTCTGTGATGGCTTGGACAATGACTGTGACGGCGATGTCGACGAGGATCTCGCGATAACGCTGTACGTCGATGACGATGGTGATGGCTATGGCGATGCGTCCATGCCTGTCGTGGGCTGTGATGACGTGGGCGATCTGGTGGTCGATAGCACCGACTGTGACGACACCGACGCGACGGTCTATCCAGATGCAGAAGAGCTCTGTGATGACCTCGACAATGACTGCGACACCGAGATTGATGAAGTGGAGGCATGCGAGTCGAGCTGCGGAGATGGTGTGCTCGATGAGGGTGAGGAGCAGGATCCACCAGAGAGCATCTTCTCGACTGTTGATGTGGATGATCTCACGTGTCGCTGGGACTTCAGCGAGGTTGAGCAGCTGTACTGCAACGGCGGCTGCTCTTGGGCGGGTGATCTCAGCTGTGATGATGCGGATGCAGACATCTTCTGTAAGCTCAGGACGGGCAATCCGCTCTCTGAGGCCAGCAGCTACACTGTCGAGACGGCGCTGAGCGCACCGGGCTTCCCGTGTCCGAGTGGCTACACGGATGTCTACACCGACCGTGGTGTGTCCGAGACCGTCTACTACACAGACCTGGATATCTTGGCGACCCACGGGCCCGGCGAGGTTGTCACAAACCCAGTCTGCACTGATCCCTGATGAAGGTTAGCCCTCTGTCCTAAACAGGAGGCATCGATGCCCAGATCACGCGGATACAGTCCCTTTGAGAGCAGCCCTGAGCAGGATGTATTGCTCGATAGAATTGTCGCGACGGCGGCCGAGCACGGTGAGTCGGGAGTAGGCGTGTTTGATCTCGACGGGTGTCTATTCGATACCCGGTCGCGTCAGGTTCATATCTTTCGGGAATTCGCCAGCCACACCGGTGCGCTCGACCTCTACGCTGTGAATACCACCCACTTCAAGGACTGGGACCTCGGCAACGTCATGCGCAATGCAGGCTTGGGTGAGGCGCGTGTGTTGGAGCTGGTTGAGCCACTCAAGGCTTTCTGGTTCGACCGCTTCTTCACCAGTCGGTACGTGTGCTTCGATCACGCCATGCCTGGGGCTGTCGCCTTGGTGCGGGCCTGTCGTGCGGAAGGCATGAAGATTGTCTACCTGACCGGTCGTGACGAGACGATGCGGGCTGGTACTGAAGACTCACTTCGTGGCTTCGGGTTTCCGCTAGATGGTGGAGACTGTCGCCTCATGGTGAAGCCTGACTTCGAGACGGATGACACTGAGTTCAAGGACGCCGCGCTCAAGGTGATTGCCGGAATGGGCAAGCCTGTCTTGTTTCTAGACAACGAGCCTGCAAACGTGAATAAGTTCCACGATCGGTATCCGGCTGCGGATGTGGTCTTTGTGGAGACCGATCACTCGCCGAGACCAGATGAGCCTGATCAGAGCCTGCCTTGGCTGCGCTCGTTCAGTCGTTCATCTTGAGGGCAGTGTCTTCCTGAAATCGTTGGGCTAGCAGACGAGCATGCCCTGAGCGCTTCGATGCGCGAGCTCCTCGACCCATGCCCTTGCTGCACTCTGTTCAAAGGAGGGCAGGGCCTCTATTCGTGACTTAATTCTGGTGATTCTCTGGGTCACAGCGGCCCGACTGATGCCACGATCGCGTGCGAGGTCCGCGCGACTACCGGAGGAGAATAGCGCCTCGAGGTAAGAGGCGTCTTCCTGAGAGAGGGGACACTCCGGGATCAGTCTGACGGCCTCATCGGGTCGGGGTTCGGTGCTGATCCAGCCACGGACGTGGTCGCCGAGTTCTCCGGCCAGTGTGTCGCGCTCGCGGATCCTCTTGAAGGCTGCATGCCCCACGAGTCGGTCACAGATGGTGCGGACAAAGGACAGCAGTTCGCCGACGGAGTGACCCTGGAATCGAGCAAGGGCGCCGCTCATGAGCTGGAGCAGGACGTCAGCGACGAGCTCCTCGCGGTCAGGCTGGGCGAGGACGTCAGAGAAGCGGCGGCGTGCGGTGTTCTCCACCCGTCGGTGTGCATAGCGGGCGAGAGTGGTGTAGAGGCCTCGGGCCTCTGGCGTGTGTCGATTGGCCAGCAGTTGCTGTAGGGCTGGTCTGATATTCGGGTGTGGCTCCACGACTAAAAACCGTTGTAGATACGGAGTGGTTGATTCGGGTTGTACCCGGCCCTCTTGGTCGTCTTTGAGCAACCTGATTTTGAGCTGCTGCCAGACATTGTCTCGATCTCGCCACAGATCTCTGGTGGAAGGTCGAGTTGATCGATGTCAACACCCAGTGTCATGGCCATGGACAGAAAGAAGTGAAGCAGGATGGTCAGCATGGGTCAGCCTCCTCTCGCAGCAAGGCGAGATCAGGGTCTTGAGCAATCATCTGGTTGAGGTCAGCCACCAAGGCTGATTTGAATGCACCTCGGACCTGCTTGACCAAGGCCTGTGCCTCGCTGAGGTCATCCAGCCGAATGAGGGCCGCGAGCACATTTGCGAGATTGCCAGCAGTGTGCTGGCGCTCGAAGGCGCGCGAGAAGTAATCGAGCGCCACCGCAAAATGGCCCTGCAAGAAAGCAAGAACACCGCGATGACGGTCCACACTGGCGAGATTGGCAGTCAGCCTCGGCCCCCCCTGGGCCAAGGCCGCCATCTCTTGTTCAGCCACATGACGGGCGGCCAGATCAAAGTCATTGACCTTGGGGCTGGCCGCGAGCACGTGCAGGGCTGACAACATGTGGACACGGTCGATACGACCGTCTTGGTGGCTACCATGAATGAGCGATTCAGTGACGTGGGCCGGGATGCTCGGGTCTCTCAGTTGAGTCTCGATTTCACCCATCGCAGTCTGCTGGGCGGGATCGACCACGTCGGCAAGCGGCATGTATGCCGCTTGGTCAACTTTACCGAGGATCCGCACGAACAGTGCGTTGTAGTCCACGTTTGTGCCCTCTGGTGTCCGAGTGGCACGGTAGACGCCCAAGTTAAGGGTCGCTGAAAAAAATGTGTGAGTGTGGACTACTCTTCGGGGCCCGGATCAGGTTCGACTATCGGCTCTTCGTCAGTTGGAACCTCTGGGGAATGAGGCTTCTCACCTTGATCGTCTAAGCAAGACATCAGCGAACCATAGTCACTCTCACAGGAGCTATACAGGTCACCCGGATCGCACTCTACTGAGCTGAGATCTGCATCGGCCATACACTGCAGGAGGTCCATTGACTCATCCTCACAGTCTGCGTCAGCCGCATTGTCGTGGTTGTCGCTGCAGACCTCGACACAGGTTCCCTCAGGGAGTGACCCGTACTCGCAGCGCTCCAGCCACGTCGATTGTTCTTCGCATGCAGCGGTACAGAGAGCGTCCACTGACCGCTCTCCACAGCCCAAGGCGAGCAGTAGAGAGATCGCGCTCAGCGGGGAGCGGGTCAGGCTCACCAGCCAGTGTCCCATTCCCAATCACCGGAGTCCCAGTCCCAGCCACCAGAGTCCCAGTCAGGAGAGTCAACAGTGCCGATACACGCGCTCAAGGCGGCCTGCTGGGAGACACAGATGGGGGTCTCCGAGTCACAGCTGATGGCATCCATGTTCGTGTTGTCGTAGCAGATGTAGAGGGCCCGATACTCGTCTGGGCAGCTGTCGCCCTCGAGTTGGCTCAAGCAGTTAGTGTTGCAGTCTTCCTCATTAAGTTCGAGCTCTGGAACACATCGGTCCATCGCGCTGACGAGGTCTGAGCAGGCGTCTTCGCAGACGGCGTCATTTGATTTCTTGCCGCAGCCCATGGTGAGCAGCGAGAAGGCGAGAGTGATGCTTGTCTTGGTCATGATATGTCCTAAGTTTTGCCGTAGAGGCTACATTCCGACGCATTCGGCCCAGGCAGTGCCTTCGTCTTCACAGAGGATGAGGGCGGCCTCGGCCTCGTCACACTCGAGGTCTGAGTAGCCAATGCGCTCAGAGCACGCGAGTGCGTCCTCAGCCTGATCGATGCAGCCGTTCTCTTCGGTCTGGCTGATCCTTTCGTCGCAAGCAAAGTCCATCGCGGGGAACCCACAATTTGCCGCTAAAATGTTGTAGCCGTCATTCATTTCGGTACACGCCGCACCCAGGTCATCGAGGCGCTCCTCATCAGACTTTTCTCCACAGCCGAAGGCAAAGAGTGAGGCGACGAGAAGAAGTTTCTGGGTGTTCATGGGGGCTCCTGTTTTAGTTGAATGCGATGGTACCAGAATGTCTGGAGAGAAAGTCAGCTTTTAGCTTAGAATGTCGGTATGCCCGAGCTTCCTGAAGTCGAGATCATGGCCCGCAATCTGTCGCGCTGGCTGGAGGGGCGGTGTCTCAGCAACGTCGAGGTCATCGACACGAAGCTGCAAGACTCTGTCTGGCCACAGCTGGTCGGGAAGCCGATTGTTGGTGCATGGCGGCGAGGAAAGTACGCGTTGCTTGAATTTGAGGGCGGGCTTCACATGGTCTTTCACTACAGAATGACGGGAAAGACGGTTCTCGACCCACACCCGGATCGGAAGTCTCGACTTCGGCTGATAATCGATGGTGGAGGTGTGGTTTCGTTCGAGGATCCTCGGCGCTTTGGTACTGTTCAGGCTGTTCACTCGCGTGACCTCGATTCATTCTTTGAAGACAAGTCCTTAGGACCAGAGCCTTGGCCTCAATTTCGCGATGGTCCGTGGTGGTCCGCACAGCTCTCGGGATTGAGAGGGCCCATCAAGACGAGCCTCATGCGACAAGACAGGGTCGCTGGCTTGGGCAACATCGCAGCATCCGAGATCTTGTTTCGTTCAGGGATCAGCCCATGCCTGTCGGTCCCGCTCGTGACTAAAGCGAGCTGGGACAAGCTCGCTCAGAGTGTCCATGACTTCATCGAGCACACGCTGGCAGAGGAGAGCGGAGACGAGATCCGTTACGTAAACCAGGGCGGGGAGGGGAGCTTCTCAGTGTACGGCCATGCCGGAGAGCCCTGTCCTGAGTGTCACACAGAGATCGTTCGGATTGTTCAGGCAGGCCGTGGGACGTTTTACTGTCCTGGGTGTCAGCCCTTGTCCTGAAGCAGGCGAATGTCTTGCTGTGGAAACGGAATCTCGATGCCTGCGTCTCCGAGTGCTTTGTAGACTCCGGTATTCAGTCGATCGCGTACCGCGGGCTGCTCTTCGGGCAGTCCAATGAAGCAGAGCAGCTTGAACTCCAGTGCGTAGTCACCCATGTCCGAGAACATGACATCAGGGGCTCGCTCTGGATCTTCGAGGAGGACACCCTCCGTTGTTTGGGCCACAGCGAGGAGGACGGCGCGGACCTGATCGATATCTGAGCCGTACGCCACACTCACGTTGATGTGGATGCGCTCACTCTCTTGGGGGCCGCCAGACTCGTTGATGATCTTGGTGGTCGCCATTGCTGAGTTGGGGATGATGATCTCCATCTCATCCATGGTGAGCAGGCGAGTGCTCCGCAGCCCAATGTTGGTGACACGACCGCGCTCTCCCGTGTCGAGCAGCAAGAAGTCGCCGAGCTTGTAGGTGCTATCAGCGAGGATGCCGACGCCAGCAAAGAGGTTCGCCATGGTGTCCTTGGCGCCAAAGCCAACGGCGACACCGATGATGCCTGCGGACGCCAGCCAGCCGGTGACATCGAAGTCCCAGGCCAAGAAGAAGAAGTAGGCAGCGACGAGAGCAATGAAGAGGTGTGCCGCCATCTCCCACGCGGGCATGGTCTGCCGCGTCACGGCAGTGAAGCGTTTCTCGATGGATGCGAGCCACTCGGCCGCTAAGGTGGACACGGTAAAGAGGGCTGCCGTCCAGATAAACAGTGCCCAAGATGAGATGACTCCCTTGAGAACAAATGCCACCTGAGGCAGCGGGTCGTAGAAGCTCAAGGCAAAGGCGAGCGAGGCGAGGACGATGCTCTTTCGTATCGGGCCTCGACAGGCTGCGATGATGAGATCATCGAATTTGGTCTCTGTGGCTGAGACAATGCGGGTGAGAACACGGGTCCCGATGAGGTCCGCCACGCGAGAGACCAAGTAGCCAGCGGTAATGATGAGAATCGCCTGAATCTCAGTGTTCGTTACCCACTTCTGAAATTGATCAATGTCCAACATGACCTCCGAGCGGTACCCTACACCGGAGTGTCAGTGGAGCGCACGAGGCGAGGCTGG
>Ga0315315_10001283_pt1 | contig 22868 bp, 16 predicted proteins | sample M140m3416metaG_FD_203699 | JGI IMG/M metagenome (GOLD analysis project Ga0315315, IMG submission 203699) | Ammonia-oxidizing marine archaeal communities from Monterey Bay, California, United States - M1 40m 3416 | ecosystem: Environmental > Aquatic > Marine > Intertidal zone | place: USA...
CCCCCCCCTCCCTCTCTCCACTCCCTCACCTTCACCCTTTTCCTTCTCACCGGGCTGCTGGCACCGGGAGCGAAAAGCTGACGCGCGGCGCGTAGAGAAGCCTGTTCGACTCCCCGTTGTCGCCGGCAGGGATGCTCGTCTTGTAGTTGAAAAACGACTCGTCCCCGGACCGGTACCCGCCGAGAGAGTGTTTGTCGGGGTCGAAGAAGCCCGGATTCACAAACGGCGCCGTGGTTTTCGACGAACGCGTGGCGTCGAAGGCGCTGCTCTCCTCCAAAACCTCCGGTGAGGTTACGACGACAATCCGTTTGCGCACGGCCCTGAGGTTGAGCAGCGCGTCACGAAGCCCGAATATTGTCATGAGGGCGAGGGTGAGCAGGATGCCCGCCGCGCCGCTTAGAAAAGTCCAGAAGCGCACTCGGCACGTCTCCTTGGCCACGCCGTACCCTTTTGTAAACGCGCCGCAATCCTCGTTAGCCTCATCCTGGTTGAAGACGGAACGCACTCCCGCGTATGCGAGCAAGGGCAACGCGAAGAGGATGATGAGGCCCACCCACGCAAAGAAGAGCAGCGACGAGGAGCAGCCCGTTCCGTTGAATAGGTGCCGCTGCAGCACGACGCCAAGCACCAAGCCGATGGCGATGGTGAGGGCCAGAATGGAGATGGTCTGGTTGTAGATCTGCTCTGACAGCGTGACCTCGTTGAACGCGGGCGACACCGCGCCGGTGTCGTCATCCGTGATCGTCGCGCGCCCGATGACGCCTTCCGCCCACGCCATGCCGAACTGCGCGCCCGACACAGCCTGACCAACGATCATCGCAACGGCGCCACCGAGAAACGGAAAGATGAACACGGTCATGAGGCGCGTCTGTTTTTCCGATCCGGAAACCATTCCCTTTTCCGGCAGCGAGGCGCCTACGACTTGGCGATTCCTTCTCATTCCGCATTTGTTGCAAGTTTTGAAGACCTCAAACGTCGTAAACGGAAGGAAGAGAAGGACGCAGATTTGCGTGAAGAGCGTGGCCTGCTCGTACCAAGTCGCGTCCCGGTCGGCCCTCCACCCGCCGTGCGTCCCGATCCACTGGTACATGGCGAGTTCGGTGTGTTGGGGGTCGTCCGCTTCGCAGATTGGCCTGCCCATTCTAGTGGCGCCGTAGCCCCATGGCTCAATGACAAAAGCCCGGTAGAAGGCCCACGAGGCGGCCACGGCGGTCGCGCCATAGGTGAATCGAACGCTTCGCGCGATCCCGCTCGTGGCCGCCATGACGAGCGAGTCGCGTTTCATCGCAAGTCGCGATCCGCCTAGCGACTGTGTGTCCTCTCTGACAAAAGGCAGAGTGGCCTCCGCCAAGAAGAAGACGACCGCGTCGGCGCAAAGGTAGCAGGTGGCCAGCATCATCGGAACGTAGGCCCAGACGGAGTACCCAAAGCGCTGCCCGAGGAAGAGGCGCGTCCTCTTGCTGTAGTCGGTCGTGTTCGCGTCAAAGCCGGAGGGTTTGGGGTAGAAGTAACCGGGCTTCGGGCCAGGTCGCTCGCCGACGAGCGGCACGCCAAAGGTGCCGCCGTCTAGGCTCGTGCCTGAGGACGCAAAGTAGAACTGGGCGAGGCAGTGCGCATACAGCTTCTCTTTTTGGAGCGTGCTCAGAGGGACTGCGAGGTCGATGGTGTCGTTGCCTCTCGTTGGTGCGGCCTCGTTGCACGCGACCGGGATGTCTAGAATCGGCCAGGCGGCAGTTTCCTCGCCTTTGTCGTTGTACTTGTGCTCGCGCAGCCTCGCAAGATAGGTCTTCGCGTCGTCTTCGGTCATGTACTTCTCGGTGGGTATGTTGTAGATCTCCTTGCAGCCGTCGCCAATCGGGATGGTCTGCTCCGCCACCCGACGGAGCACCTGGTAGGCGAGCGAGAAGTTGACGGGCGGCACCACCGTCTTGTCAGAGGGAGGGATGGTGGCCGTCAAGACCGATTTGGCCACCGTGCGCACAGCCCAATCGTCCGTGCTGAGTGTGAAGTACGCGTGGTAGATGCTGTGCACCGAAACCGCGAGGGTGCGCGCCATCTCGCGCTGTAAGCCTTTGTTTACGTCGTCATCGCAGCCGTTGTCCTTTTCTAAGTCATCTCCGTAGCCGTAATTCTTGAGCTGTTTTGCGGTGATCACCTCGACGCACGTGCCCTTGGTCGTGAAGTCGACGGTCGAGGTCGCTGTGAGAAAGTCGTCAGTGCGGTACTTGGCAAGGGCGACAATGTTGAAGTAGATGGCAAAGGAGGAAAGGATGGCAGCCGCGGCCGCGGAGAGGACCGTGCACCATCGAATCATTGGCAGTGGCGGCGTGGTGGTGGCTCACTCCAGACGGCCTCTCTGGTTGTTTATGCTTTTGATGCATGGTGCTCGACGGGGGGGAGGTGACGTCCGTCGGTCCTGCCGTCAGCTGTTCATAACCCTAAAAGTGGGCGCAAAAAAACGTACACGGCGGCAGAAGCTCACCCCGCTTGCGGCGGAAGAAAAGGGAGGGGTCGCAATGGCAAAGTCTGGCCCGTCCGCATCGGCGGACCTCGAACGGTTGCGGCGGTGGTCGCGCCACAAGGCGCCCAACACCCTGCTCTTTATTTGCGGGGTTGCTTACATTCTGGGATCGGTCGTGGTGTTTTCGATCGGTTACTCCGTTCTGAACGAAGTCTCCGACGACCTCACCAACAATCCAACCTACGAGTACATCTCAGACGGCGCTCCGCCTCCGTGTGGGCTTCCCGGAACAGACGTGATGCACCTGCTTCAGGCGTTTGACCGACACGAACGGGAGTTTGGGTTTCCGCAGCTGATTGAGCCGAGCTACAAGGAGTGGTCAAAGGAGGTCACGTCGGCCGTCTGCGCGCGCAACTCTCTTTGGTCCAGCGACGGCGACGATGGGTACTATCCAGGGGTCGCAAACGTGGGTGTCACGGCTGGCCCCACCGTTGGCAACGACAATGGTTTGTCCAAAGACTTTCAGGAGTCCATCGAAAATGAAGCACGCGAGTTGCGCGTAATCGCGCAGTTGACGCGAAACTGGACGATGAATCCGTCCGTAGACGAAACGACCAACCTGGTGACCGCGGCCACTGTTGCACAAGCCTATTCGAACCTAATCGAAAACGTGTGTCGGGACGACGACGAATCCTTTTATTCGCATCGGCTGCGTTACGCCTACGGTGATCTCAAGACGCGCGTCGTGCGCGCCTACCTCGCGGCGGCGCCGTCGTTTTACAAGTACAACAAAGACCTCGTCGCAGACACAGACCAAAAGGGTTGTCTTGGCGACAGGAATCCGTTCTTGACGGGGGGCGGGTGCCAGAACAGCGATCACGTCAGAGTAGTGCTTGCGCGGGCCGGAACCGCGGACGCCTCGGCGCAATTGGCAGGCGTCGCAAATGGCGAGTTTCCGACGCGTTTCTCGGAGCAAGTTTTGGCTCTACTGGCGCTTGCGATGGTGTCGCACCTGGACCGCACTGTGAACAATGGCGCGTGCTTCAAAAATGCAAACAAAGACACGTCACACGCGTTTTGCTACTCAATCTACGCCGGCGCGAGCTTCCCGGACGGCGGAAACGCCAACCCCATGACGGGATACGCCGCAACGGAGGCCGCGCTCGACAGCCACAAGTGCTCGTGGTACGCAAAGTTGCCGCCCTCTCCTCCTGGCACACCGCCGTTTATTCGCGACGACACAACGACGGCCGCTTTTTCCACCGCACACGGCGTCGTAGACGTCTGTTCGAATCTTCTGCAGTACGGCCTTTTCGATCAGGGACGCCTCTTCGGCGTGCCAGACGTCATGCGATCGTTTGTGGTCGATGCGCGTGTCGGCGCGAGCAGTCACGTGCTAGCCCCGCCAATCTACAATGGGTTGTACTACGACGTGGTCAACACAGGAGACGGAAGCGGCAACCCCTTTCACAATCCGCTGCGGCGCCTCGAGACCTACCTCGCTTACAGGCTCGCCAGCGTGACGATCTGGGGCATGGTCATCGGGTCCGCCGTCGGCTACTTTTTTGCTCGCGCCGCGGTGCCCATGTATTTCCAGACCCTGCGTTGCATCGGCCTTCGCGACAACAAAAGCAAGGTGCCCTTTTTCACGCGACCGTCCATTGAGACCCCGACCTTTCTCGCGGCGATTGTGGCAATTCTGGGCGGGTATTGGACGCTGTACACCGACCCTGCCATCCAGTCGCACTACCCGATCACAGGCGACTGCGCCGATTGGCTCGTCGGCGAGGATCACTCCGCTTCTGGCGTCTTTGTCACCTCGTGGGGCAAGCGACGATTCATCCGTTACGGAGAGCAGCAACTCGGGATCGCCATGTTTGCATTAGGCGTTCTTCCGCTCATCTATTCCGTGGTTGCGGTCGTAATCGATCCGAGGATCAGGTTTTGGAGGGATCGAAAGGAAAACTGGGTGGGACCAAACAACACGATGTTTTGGCTAATCTTCCTTTGCAGCGTGATCAGTCAGGCCATGCTAGGGTGGGAGGCCACGCAGTCGGGGTTAGATTGGCGCAACGTTGCAGAGGGCAGCGGCGACACGCGCCCCGAAATTGCAACGTTAACCAAAGACTGCAAAGCGGCAGTCATGATTGCGTTTTGGTCCGGCGCTGTGGCTGGAGCCGCGCGGAGCCGCTGGACCGTGGACGCACTCTCAATGTTTTGGAAAACAGGGTGGGCCGGCATCACCGTGACGCTGATTTGGGTGCAGCTGGCTCAATACTGGGCGCTGCTTCCCGATGAATGGGAAGATGCGTTCGCGGTACCCTCGGGCGACCCTGGTCGGCTCGGACGCATCTGGACGCTCTTCGTTTCGAACATTGTTCAGACCATTATGATACTCTGGACGTTCCGCACACTGATCATCAGCAGCGTGAGCAGTCTTGGCTCGTTTGCGCGTTTCCGAAGAACGCAGAGAGCCAAAGACGCGGTCAGCGAGCAGCTCATCACGCAAGAGCAAAAAAGGGTGAGGTTGAAATTCTTGAGAGCTGCAAGATGCGCTGGGAACGGCGCGTCTGGAGGCGGAGCTTCTGCAGCGATCGGAAACGACAGGTGTTTGGGAGAAAAGCTCGTTGCCGCCCCAATAAGGCCGTTTGACTTCGACCTGTCCTCGCAGCGGCTCCTGCCCGCCGGAGACCACTTCAGCTTCAGGTTCACGGACGCGCAGCTCAGCCACACCGACGACACGGGGCACACGACCGCGCTTCCGCCCGCGCTGCTGTTCGCGGGCCGACGGCAAAAGGACAACGTTCCGTATTTCCCCATGCTAAAGATTCAGCACTAAAATCACACAAACACGTGCACTGCTCGTCTGTACGTGTGCGCGTGTCTCTATGAAAAGGGGAGGAGGGGGAGGGGGGCGTTTTTGTCACGACGCGTTGTCCACCCGTTTCAGCTCCAACGCCTGCCCCCCCAGAAACGGCACGGTCACGTGCACCGTCACCGTGTTGGCTACGCGATCCAGCGAGGCCGCCTGGATGCTGATCATCCGTCGCGCCAGCATCGCCTCAAACTCCTCCTCGAGCTCCACCTCGCCCTCCTCGCCGTCGACGTTCTTGAGCCGCCCCGCGCCGGCCAGCACGCCGCCCAGCGCGGCGCCGCGCAGCTCGACGTGCGCCTCGCGCGTCCTCATGTCGAGGGCGACGTTGGCGGTCACGCCATACACGGTGCCTCGGTAGCGCTGCGTGCCTCCCCCGCGGAACGCCTGCAGCTGGAGCGAGAGCGCCGTCGCAAGCAGGTTGAAGAGATTCATGGACGCGCACGCGGCGCACGCTAGAGCTGCGTCCAACCGAAATGCGCCGCAGCAATCCGTCTAGCGCAAAACGCACCTATGCTCGCGCCCGATGCGGCCGTCTTGGAGGTGATGCAGACGGTCCGCGAGCGCGCGCGCAAGCACATCTCGGTCTCTCTCTCCGACTACGAAGCCCTCTCCATCGCGCTCATGTCGGGCTCGGTCGAGGCGGCGTCTCTGCTGGACTACGCATCCGAGCGCACCGTGCGCACCGACTCGACGGCAGCGACCGCCAAGCTGGCGCTGACCGACGCCGAGTTTGTCGTCCTGTTTGGCACGCCCGACCCCGCGGCGCCCCGGCCGCGTCCGGGTACGGCCGACCACCAGAGGCGGCTCGCCGAGTACGAGGCGCTGCCCGAGTCCAAGCGGCTGCGCGAGCAGCTCGAGGGCGCGCTGACCACCACGCTGCTCGAGGGCGCGCAGCGGGGGGCCTGGCGCGCGAGCGCGGTGATCCGGGTGGCCGCGCAGGTCGCCCTCTGCCGCGCGTCGGATGCGGCCGGCTGCGTCTCGTCGGTCGTGGGCGGCATGGTGCGCGCCGACTCGCGGCGGCTGGACGACCTCAAAAACAACGTGGAGGATCGGGGGATCGACATTATGACGACGACGCAGGCCATGTGGGCGCTGGCGTCTAGCGTCGCGTAAAAAAAAACCGAACGTTCAATCAGAAACACGCACCCACGCACACGTGCACACGACCGTGCCTAACGGACGAATGGGTGTCGTCTAGAGTCCGCGTGCGCGTGCGTCTCCCTACGAGCGGCCCGCCGAGCCGTGCCACCCCGACGAGTGGATGCGCGCCACCGCTTCGTTGTCCGCGCGGGCGCCGCTCTCACAAAACGGGGCTTCGTGCCGCTTCGGGTCGTCGTTCTGAAGGCGGCACCCGGCGTTTTCGAGCATGGCTCGCACAGCGACCACCAGGCTCTGCGCACGGCTGGCGCAACTCCAGCCGTGCTTCTGGTTGAGGGTCTGCAGGCAGAGCCCGCCGGCCCCGAAGACATACGGCCCGATGAGCCGAGGGTAGTGGTTGTAGACAAAGGGCGGGGCCTCGGGGTAGTTTTCTGGGAAGATGAGGCGAAACTCGACAAACTCGAGGCCGCGGCTCCGCAGTTGCTCTGCGATGCGTTTCTGGGTGTTCGATGCGTCGGGCGAGTCGGCGTTGTCGTAGTACCACTTGGCGCGCCAGCGCGTGATGTCGTTTTCGTCAATCACCTCGAGCACGAGTTGCTCTGTCGCGCGCTGGTCGACCTTGCGAAGCCCGGCGAGCTCCTTCATCATGCGGCGCTGCGCAAAGGTGTCGACGGACACGGGCGCGTCCGCCTTGCGCTTGCCAGTGGTGGGCGCGGCAGCGGCGTCCTCGACCACAGGCTTGACGTCAGCAACTTCGGTCCTGGTGACAGCAGACATGGTTTGCGAGAACGAGCGAGCGGTCCGGAGTGGAAGCGTGGGGTTGTTTGCGTGAGTTTTCACTCACTCCGCCCATTGCTTGGGCAAAAGCCGCAAGTCGTGCGGCGGAGCGGGGTTGCGTAGCGACGGCTGCCAAACTGGGGCCCGTGCGGCTGGCGCGACGCCCTGCTGGGCACTGGGCCTCTCGGGGAGGGCCAAAAAAAGCGAGCGCCAGCCCCCCCCCTCCCCCTCCCACTCCCTCCCTCCCTGTGGCTGCCGGCTGTCGGCTGCCGGCTGCCAGCTGCCAGCTGCTCGGGCTGCTCGGGCTGCGAGAATTCTCACGAGTTAGTGTACCTTTAGTGGCACCTTAGTACTACTTAAGTTGAATTCGCCGTCTTGTTTTCTGCCACTAAAGTCGTCTGAAGATGTGCTCGCTAAATCGTGTGCAGTCTATGCCACTCGAGTACACTTCATGCCACTCTAGAAGAATACTAAGGTGGCCTAGAGTGCACTAAAGTGGCATAGACTGCACATGATAAAGCGAGCACTTCTCCAGACCACTTTAGTGGCAGAAAAGAAAGTGGCTACGCCAACTTAAGTGGTACTAAAGTGCCACTAAAGGTACACTGACTCGTGGGGGCAAGGGTCTGGAAGTGCCCGGGCAGCTCGGGTGCTCGGCGCCGCGCAACGCCGTCTTGGGGCTTGTGGCTCCGGCGGAGAAACCGGAGCGGAGCGCTAGAGACCCCACCCGCCCCACTCGCCTCGCCGGCGGCCCTCTCCGCGGCGCGGCCAAAGATGATCGCAGCCAGCGCCAACGTCCCAGACGAACTGCACCTCAAGATCATGGAGGAAGAACGCGCCGTGATGATGAGCGACATTGCCGACGTGACTGCGAGCTACGCCGCGGCCAAGCTCAAACTCAGGGCCCTCACCGCCGCCGCTGGCGACGCGCCGCTCGACCAGCAACCCGTCTCGGCAGAGATCGCCAACCTCGTACAAGAAGTCGAGCGGCTTCGGATTGAAAACGACACGCTCAAGGACATCGAAGTCATCGCAACGGCCTGGAACGATCCCTCGCGCACCGACGACACCGCCTTTGGCGGTTCTGGCTGCTGGGGCTCGAACATCGTCGACGACCGCCTCGAAACGCGTTTGTATCGCAAGGACAACGACGGCAACAAAATCCCAGGCTCGGAGACCATCTGGCAACTCTGCCAAATGATTCAAGACGGGAGCCGCGTCAAGGACTCGCGCAACGTCGTGGACGCGGACCAATTTTTTTTGATCACCGCCGACGCTGACGGCAGCAACAAGGCGCGCAAGAGCCTGAAGAACGTCACAAGCAACGCCAAACGCTTTTTTCCATGCAAAGGCCTCGACAAACCAAACCTGACGGTCGGCCGCGTGGCGGTGGCGCACCGAATGGCATTCGTGCCCGTGCCTAAGGACACCGCCGGCTGGGCAGTGGAAGTTCGCTACGTCAGTTTTGGATACAACACGACGGACGAGAAAAACCCAAAGAACGTCACCCTCTTCGGAGATTCAATGAACACGACATTGTCGTCTGAGAAGCCAGGCTTCAAGGATGGCTTCTCACCAAAGTACACCGAGATCACGACTACGATTGGCGGCGCTGCCAACGAGCCTGCGAAAATGCGGTGCTTCGCGACCGCAGTCGAAGCAACAGATCGTAGCATCAAAGACATGGGGACCGAGACGGCAGAGCAGTCGGCGGCCGCGGCCGCAGTGGGCAAAGGCACCTCCGTGCGGACTGGTCCTTCCTCCGTCAAACCCACGTCTTCCTCAGCATGGCTTGTCCACATCCCGATCAAGGACAAACGGCCCGAGATCGGTGTTCGCCTTCGTGGAGGGGGCGCCATTTACCGCTCGCTTGGCAGTCTGCCAGGCAACGAAAGCGAAGGCGAGGCCATCCATCAGACCCTCTCCGCAGAAGCCAGGGACGAGCCCGACGACGGCATCGCGGCAGAGGACCGCGTCCCGCGTGGGGCCGCGTCGAAGCGGACCTCCGCCAAGGAGGGTCGCGTTGGAATTGGAACCGTCGTGCAGGACGCGAGCCTGCTCCCAGTCGACAGCCCCGAAGCCGACGGAGACATTGCCGTCGCGATGGAGGTGCTCATTATGACGATCCCGCGCGGCACCGTCCCAAGCAAGGAAACGTTCCTTGATGGCGCGAGCATGCTGAAGCAACGCTTTCGTCAGGCGTCCGAAATTGCAAATTGCGTCGTGGAGGATCGACTGTCGCAGGTCGCGGTCGACGCGGGCCTCACCGTCGCGTCCCCCTTGAAGAAAAAGGCCAAGACCGAGATCGAGCAGGCCGTCGGCGCAAAGATCTTTGCGCCGGGGAGCGAGAATGAAGCAATAGAAATCGCAAAAGGTCGTCCTCTCCTCACCGGCGTCCCTGTAGAGTGAACGCGCGGAAAAAAAAACGCGCAGTCGGATGCACAGAATGACAAAACCACACGTTTGTGTGTTAGAAAACAAAACTACACGCGTGTCGTGTCGTGTAAACACGCGCGCACACTCTAAAACGCGTTGGGCTTCAGCTGGAACGCGTAGCGCCGAAGGGAACCTTTTGAGAGCCATTTGTACGCCGGCCGCCGCACATTGGCGTTCTTCAACTTGTAGGTTTTGACATTTGTTCCGTGCACGTCGACGTGGTGGTCATTCCCAAAGCACAGGCACACTGTGTCTAACACATCCTCCAGCGGCTCGCAATGGTAGTAATTACGCAGCAAATCAACAAAGTAGCCCTTGCGCGTCGTCACGGACAAAGAGTCCAGCGAGTGACGGCCCACAAATTCGCCGGTCGGGTCTGGGTGACTGTGGCTGACCTGAAAGTTGTGCTCGATGGGAAAGCTGTACTGCTTTAGTTTTGGCGGCTCCCAAATGGTGTGTTCCGGGTGGCTTCCATCCCAGGGGCGTGCGCGAAGCGGCGACGGAAGCGGTCCGTCGATCGCCTCCGGCGGCCAGATGAACAGCTCGACGTCGTTGCCAGCTGTCATGGCGCGCTCGACGAGCCGGAGCCGATCGAACAGTCGTGCGTGCGGAGTAGCGTCTTGGCGCGCAATTCTTTCGAGAGCAGCGTGCACGCAAATGGCGAAAATTGAGTCGAGGCCGAGCGGCCGCGCCGTGACGTCCATCGTCTTCCGTGACGCGAACGCGAACCCGGTGTCGTTTGCGAAGGCAAAGGCTGCCACAAGCTGCAGCAGCTCGTGCGGCAGCTCGAGCAGGGGGCACGCGGAGGCGACCATTTCGCGTTTTACTTTTGTTCACTCCGCACACACCACGTTCACAACCCGCAAGTCCCCGTTATGCAGCCCCGCTGGCGAGCGGGGGGCAGCGAGCGTGTCGTGTACACGGTGCCCGCAGAAGACGAGGCGCGGGACGTGCGACCGCTCGGGTCGTGACGCTCCGTGGGTGATTCTAGGGCGTGTAGGTAAAATATCACGTTCCGCACAACCCACAGAGTGTCTGTGGTAGAACAATGGTGGCGTCGGTGCTCCCCTCGCTCGCGCGGCTCCGCCTCGACGCGCGGCCGACCGCGCCGACCGCCGAGTTCTGGGCGCTCACGCCCAAAGAGGTGAAGGACCAGAAGGGGGATCGCAAGGACGGCGCGGAGCCGCTCACCGGTAAGGACTGGCTGGAGGGGCAGGGCATCATGAGCGACGACGCGACGTTTCGCCTCAAAATCAGAGACACGGATCGGTACCACTACTACGACGCGCGCGCGCTCTGGGAATGGGTGCGGAGAAGACTAGAAGCAGACGATGATGTGATTGATCCGAGCGACAGGGGCAATGTAATATCGGACGCCGACATTCAGAGGTTGGAAATGCGTTACGAGAGCGAAGGCAAGCGAGACTACGAGGGCAAGAGCGGCGAGGAGCGGCTCGTAAGCATGGAGCTTCCCAATGGCGAAGTGGCATACTACGGAGGCCAGAGTGGCGCGCAGTGGCTGGTGCACATTACGTTCCCCAATGGCAAAATGCAATACTACGAGGGTGAGAAGTGGGGCAGCGAGCGAATCGTACGCATCGTGTGGGCCCATGGCCCAGTGCAACACTACGAGGGAGAGAAAGACGCAGAGCGGCTCATGCGCATGGAGATTCCCGGTGGCAAAGTGCAATATTACGAAGGCGAGAGCGGCGCGGAGCGGCACGTGCGTACTGAGCTGCCCAATGACATCGTAGCATACTTCAAGGGAGAGAAAGGCGCGGAGCAGCTCATGCGCATTGAGATTCCCGATGGCCAAGTGCAATATTACGAAGGCGAGAAAGGCGCGGAGCGGCACGTGCGTACTGAGTTTCCCAATGGCAAAGTGCAATATTACGAAGGCGAGAGGCGCAAGGAGCGGCACGTGCGTACTGCGTTGCCCAATGGCAAAGTGCAATATTACGAAGGCGAGAGCGGCGCGGAGCGGCACGTGCGTACTGAGCTGCCCAATGACATCGTAGCGTACTTCAAGGGCGATAGGGGCGAGGAGCGGCACGTGCGTACTGCGTTGCCCAATGGCCAAGTGCAACACTACGAGGGAGAGAAAGACGCAGAGCGGCTCATGCGCATGGAGATTCCCGGTGGCAAAGTGTATTACTACGAAGGCGAGAGGGGCAAGGAGCGGCACGTGCGTACTGCGTTGCCTTTTGGCAAAGTGGAATACTACGAGGGAGAGAAGGGCGCGGAGCGGCTCGTGCGAGTTGAGTTTCCCAATGGCCACGTGCTACACTACGAGGGCGAGAGGGGCAAGGAGCGTCCCTTGTTCAGGGAGGGCGCAGAAGACGTGTTCCGTGAACTGCAACGTAGCGTGCGACAGCGCGGGTTGTGACTATCCGTGAGTGGTTCTAGGGCGTGTGAGTACAATAACACGTGCACGGTTTTTTCTTCTTGAAAAACACAAGGCGAACAAAACGGCAAAGCGCACGCACGCGCAAGAATCTTCACGACGCAAACTCGGCTGCGCAGCCGTCGGGCGACTGCGACTTGCGGGTTGTAAACGAAGCGCGGACGGGGGAAAAGAGTGAGAGAGGGCGGCGGGAAGGGGCGCCCTCACTCCCCCTTCACCCCTCCTCCACACACACACACACACCGCGCCTCGCATAGGCATGACGGGGCGCGACCGCAAGGAGGAGGAGGAGGCGCGCACGCGCGCGCGGATGTCAAACCTCGTGTTGACGTTCGAAACAGATCTTTGGGATCAAATCCTCTGCTGGCCGTTTCCTCTAGAAGAGGCGGCGCGCACGCCCATTTCAAAGCGCCTCCACGATTTTGCGTCTGACGAGCCAGTAAGGATTTGCAAGCTCGTCCAGGTGTGCAAGACGTTTTACAACCGGTATCGCGTGCGCAACCGCGACAATTGGATCGAATGTAAGTTCCTGAGCCACGGCGACTTTCACCACGAACCAACCGGCTGCTTCCCGTGGCTCGACGACCCAAACCGCGTTTACGCCCCGCCACCGCCATGTATTTCCCGCCAATTTGATTTTAAGTCAAAATACGGCGACATGATTGCGGTCGTGCTTCGCAACATTTCTGTAGACGTGCGCACCCGCATGGCCACTGCGCGAACCGGCTTCCACAACAACGCCTCCCCGTGGCCCGACGAGACGCGTTACCGCCGGTACCTACAACGCCAAATCTCTCTAAAGTTTGACGCGTCTCTGGACGAGGCGTTCGTCTTCGTCTCCAAAGACGGCCTCAAAACCGAAGAGGGCCAGATAGTAGGAACAAACCTCGCATTTGGGACGTTCCTGCGATCAGGAATCAACCATTTCGGTTTCCCACGCGACGAAGGCGAGGAAAAATGCCGCGCAAAAGGATTTCGGATTGTCCGGAGCGAGGTGGAAATCTTGGCCGGCCGCATCGGGCACTCAACGAATCTTCAGCGCGTTCCCACTCTGCCCAACGGGCCAGAGCAGTACACCGACGTCTACTGGGCGCCGCACACGGCCAACCTGTACCTGGACATCAAGGTGCCAGGCGGGAAGGCACTCTTTAAGGGGCAAATCAACATGCAATCCCTAGGTCTGTACAGCGGCAGAGCTCTCGCTGCTTGGGTAGGGGCCATGACCAAACGCCGGGACGGTTCGATAGAACCGCAACGACGCGTCGGGTACGTCGTGTGGGAAGAGCTTCAATTTGTTGTCGATCAAGTGTGTCCCAATCTGCCCAACGTGCGCGTCTTCATGCCGCCGACCACCAAGTCGATGAGGACGGCAGTTGCGCCGTCCAAGCAGGGCCGTCCCTGCGTGCCCAACTTTGACGAGGAAGACGACGAATAAAACAACCACAAAAAAAAACAAAGCAAAAAAACAAAAGAAAAAACAGCCGTGCGAGGGTGTGCGCATGTGCGCGCGTGCGCACTGGCGAAAGAGAGAGAGAGAGAGAGATTGAGTCATATATATAAGCCTTGCGGCTTTTGTTTTTGTTTTTAGAGGGAGGGAAACGAGTTGGCCGCCGCAACGCTAACAGCCCCCCCCCTCTCTCCACATGGGGCTGCCTTTGCAGCGGCAACGCACTGCCCGGGCGGATCAAGAGCCGAGCTCGGGAACCCAACGTCGCGCTCGTCCCGTACGGGAGTCGGGTTTGGCAGTATCGGTCGGCATGCGTGTGCCCGTCCCGGACTACCCTGGCATATTCAAGCTCCCCGGCAAAGAGGTCTACGCCATCCAAACCGATGACATGGACGAGGAGCGAGTCGTGCGATCCTGGCGCACCGTCCTGCGGTTTGTCCAGCGCCGCAAAAACTTGCCGACGGCGTCGCCCCCGCTTGGCCGCCCGCCTGCCCCCGCCTCGGTCTTCATGTCGCCGGCGGAGGAGCTGCCGAGAGCAGCGCGTGCTCGCACGCGCACCGTGCCGTTCGATCCCACGCAGGGCGAGACGTTCGTGAGGACGCGCGTTGCAAAGTGCGTTCGTTTGCCCTCCAAAGAAAAGAAAGAGGAGGAGGAATACGCAGCACCAGAAAAGGAAGAGGAGAAGGCGGAAGAAGAAGACGACGACGACGACGAAAAAGAAACGGACCTCTTTGGGGACGGCAACGGCGACGACGAGTCTGACCACACGGTGAGCGGAGGCGCGCGTCACTGGACGACGGACGAAGACAACGCTTTGCTCATTGGCATGCTCCGCGTCGGTGTGGTCGTCGGACAGCCCACCACGCACGCTCAATGGCGGACGATCACGGCGTGCGTATGCGATGTTCGGTTTCGGACGGTTCGCCAGGTCCGCCGCCGGTGGGGCTTTCTGAACCCGATGAACAAGGCGGCAAACGAGGCGACGCGCAAACGGCGGCGCGCACAGCACTGGTTGCGCCGCAGGGTTGCGGCGGAACTCTTCCCTTCAAAGAAGAAGCAAAAGAAGAAGACGACGACGCCGGTGTCCCATGGGTTCTCACCGGTCCAGAGCGACCCGCTGACGGACGGTATTGTCAGAGAGGTCTTGGATGAGTTTACCGTCGGAAACGACGGCACGGAGCTCGAGCTGGCCGCCATCGAGCCACCGCTCTCGCTCGACGATCACAACGCCATGTTGCCTTTTGACGCACGCACGAGGCGCAAACCAACCGATCCCGAGATCACCTTTCGGACCACAAACCCAGGCTGCCTCACCGGACCTCCGCAACCGGAGGGGCTCAATCGTTTCGCGTACCGATTTGCGGATGGGTGCGGCTTTGGTTTGGGCCGTTCCCAGTCGTACTCGTTCGTTTTTCCTGCTGACAGACGCGGTGTGGACGGCCGACGCAAGTACGAACTAATCGCCGTGCCTGGGGTCGAGCTGCCCGCAGCGGCAGCGCCGATGCACCAAAATCAGATCACGGACTACATGTTGCAGCGCAAGGCGCGGGCGGCGCGCTGTTTGCCCCTGCTCGAGACGCTGATGGAAAAGACGCCGAGCGCCTCGGCGTCGACGGCCGTTTGGGACTCGGCGTCGACGGCCGTTTGGGACTCGGCGGCGGCGCAGTGAGCGTTCGCAAAAGCGGGTACGGTAACACCGCGCCGACGTGCTCGAGCCGCGTCTGGCACCGTTCCAGCAGCGCAGCGTTCCGAAGCGAGAGGACCTGCAACTGCGCCTCAAGACTGGCATGCGTTTGTTGGTGGTGGTGGTGGTGATGCGTGTTGTGGCGTTGTGTAGGTGATGATGATGATGATGATGGTGATAATGGGGGCGATAATGAGGATGATGCAAACGATTGTTGCACGGACACTCCCAGCAGCTCGGTTCGTTCCGACCGAACTCTAGTGGGGCGGGTGCGCGTCGCCGCCGGGACAACGGGGGAGCAAACGTTTGCTTTTTCGGGCATCACACGCACACACACGCGCGCGCGCGCATTCAAACGAAACGACTCGACGCCCGCGGCGCAACCCACACCCCGTGGTTAGCGAACGCGGCCATTGCAACCAGGCTTTGCGCGCGGTTTGCGCGGTCTGCGAGCGCGGCGGCGGCCTCGCGCAGCGACGGCAGCGGCGCCGCGACCGGACGGACGTACAGCGCAGACGGTCGGTTGGGGTCGTTTGCGTAGGGCGCCAGAGTCTGCACTATCGAATCGGACAAGAATCGGTCGGTGTAGTCTTCGCCGAGTGGTCCCTGTGCAAACCACTCAAACAGAAACGCGACGCAGTCAGCGACGGCTTCGACTGCCCGTGGCGTGCCCCGCCAGTGCTCCTCGTCGGCGACCTGGCCAAAGAGGCGCAGGAGGGTCTCGGGCTCGACCGCGTTTGGTGGACGTTTCTCCGCTGGCAGCAGCCTCCAAATCTTCCACGCGACGGCGAGGTGCTCGTGCACAACCGTGAGGGTGCCTAGCACATAGTAGTCCCATTTGATCTTTTGCAAGACGACGCTGACCCGCTCTTTGGTGCTCTCCAAATTCGCCTCTGCATCTGCCTGTGCTTTCACGTATTCGTCCAACCTTGTCGTGTGCGTTGGTTCTCCAAACTGCTTAAATGTTTCCCACGCCAACTCGACGCAGCGGTCTCCGTTTGCGTTTGTCACGCCCGTCTCGGTCCCCGACGTCTCCATTTGCTGCGCGAACTGATGTACGAGCGGCTCGACGACGCGAACGTGCATGTCGGAACGTTCTACGATGAGCGCTTCCAAACGCATCGAATCTACGGCGGCGAAATCCGTTCCCGTTTCTTCCTGTCTCGTTGCGAGCTCCCCAATCTCCGTGTCCAGCCGAAGCATCTTTTGCGAGAGCCGCGTCATGAGCGCCCGGTACTCGGAAACCACAACGGTTTTTGCTGCGGACTTGAGTCCGTCGGCGCCGAGAACAACTGTTTCTACAACGTCGGCCAAGCGCCGTCGCATTGTTCTGATTGTCGTATCGACGCGTTGCGAATTCATTGTCCACGGGGCTGTGGCGACGTTGTCGCATCGATCTTCCTGTCTCCACCCGTTGCGCGTTCCACGTTCGGGCATTCCCATTTGAAAGATCCAGTGGTTCTGATTGAGGAACGCATTGTAAGCTTGCGCGCAGGTGAAAACGGCCTTCAAAGAGGCGTCAAAAGACGCGAGCACGCCCTCTTGCTTGAGGAGCACCGCACGGTAAAACTCGGGAAGAGCAGGGCCCGGATCGTCAGCCGTTACCATGCGTTGGTGGTGCACCGTGGCAATCGTCTCCAAGTGCCGAACGCTGTCCTCGTCAATCAGGACAGGTGCGTCGGCGTCGGCTGCCAGCGGAGGCGTGTTCTGCTGGTGAGCCACGAACCGGTTGACGAGTCGATCGACCTCCTGCTGCAGAGCGCCCCGATCGTTCATCCGTTCGAGGAGCGCCTCGCGCATCTCCTCCAGCTCGATCTCAAAGTCGAAGAGCACCTCGAGGCCAGGATCCTTGTTCCACAACGAGCCCTCGGGCATCGAGTCGAGGTACGCGTTCCATTCGGCAGTCGACGGCGCCGGAAGGTCACAGACGACCTCGCCGTCGAGACGCGCCACGTGCACTATGCCTTCCGTGGGAGGCAGCCTCCGAAGCAAAGCAACCAAGGCGGCCGTCCGTTTTGCCATGCAGGCGCTCGTCAGGACCGCAACATTCGCGCCGCGGGCGAGCAGCGTATTCACCTCCTCCAGGGTGGCGGGCGGCGGCGGGACGTCCGCTGGGCGCGTCATTGGGCCCCCTCCTCTCTCTCTATTTACTTCTCTCTCTTTCTCCTGTCTGATACTGAACGCGCCGTCGGGTTCGCATATGTTCGCTTTTTTTTTGCGCGCGCGCAGCACGACGCCCAGCGGCGCGACCCCCACCGCGCTCTGCACGACAGTTTGCCGGCTGCAGAGGGCGCTCGAAGCCACCGTCGCGGCAGTCATCGAACGGGGGCGAATTGATGGTGTTGTAAACAAACGTGCCCGTGCGTGTGTCGTCACCATAACGTTCGTACGGGAATGGCTATAGTTAGCCAAAAGAAAGAAAAAAGAAAACCGTCATGTCGCTCCGCCTGGCGCCCGCCGCCGCGGCGGCCTGCCCGGTCGCGGCGACCGCGTCGCGCCTCGAGCGCGTCCTCGCGATTGGCGCGGGGCACCGCGAGGCGGAGACCGCCACCAAGAGGAAGGGCCCGTGTGACGAATCCGGTTTTGGTCCCGACGAGTCGAAAGTCAAATACTTTCGAGACGGAATCCTCAGGGAAGAGGCAAGGGAGAGGCTTGCCAAAAAGCAGGCCGCAAAGCAAGAAGTCCACGCCGCGGGCGCATCGACTTCTGATCGCCGGAAGACCTTGTACTTTCTCGCCGTCGGAACCTACAATGGAGAAGGGCAAGAGATGGACGCCTTGCGCGAAAAGCAGGTCGAATTCACGCCCGAATCCGTGGACTTGGCCGTCGATGACGAGGAGGAGACCGCGGCGCGGGATGCGCAGTGGAATGTCGTCCTCACCTTGCAGCGCAGGCAACTCTGGGCAGGGGACGAATCGGTGATGAAGTCTGCCCTCAATCTGCAGGGGTGGAAGAGCGCCGGCCCTGGCCCATGCGACTGGCGCATGCCCTCAGACACGCCGCAAGTGCTCCAAAATCTGAGGCCGTGGTCCGCTCGCACACCGCCCGAGATTATCGTCGTGGCCTACGACGAGGCCGTTTCAGAGTTCGACCGCCACATCTACTTAAACCTTCGCTCCCCCGATGCAAACCCGGCGTTTGACACTATGAGGATGGGATCTGTCACAGGCCCCGATGGCGGCTTAGTCCCGATCCGCATGAATTGGGGGTTTGAAGACATTGTCATCGCACATGAAGTCTGGGACCTCCTAAGCCCCGAGAGCAAAAAGGCGTTTCTACTCGCCACCGCCGCGCGAAACATCTACATCGTGATCAACGATGTCAACACCGACGACCGCGGCCCGCCAGGCCCCAGCTTTCTTTCGCCGCCGCTCGCCCAGGCCTCCGCCCCGCCCGACGACGACGACGACGACGACGAAGATGTGTACTCGCCTACCAGTCCACGCTACTCGACGAACGCCCCGCTTTACCGCCCCAGCAGCCGCCCCAGCAGCCCCGATCAGCGGCCTACGAGCCCGAGCTACTCGCCGACAAGCCCGAGCTACTCGCCGACAAGCCCGAGCTACTCGCCTACCAGCCCCGCACACGCGCCGACGAGCCCGCGCTTCCGACCAAACACCCCCAGCGACCCCGGGGTGGACGGGGTGGACGAAGTTTGAGCCAAAGCATGAGGGCTCGTGGCTTGCGTGGGACGCTTCCGAATAACCGTAAATGGCCGGTCGGGTGTGTAGGAGCGTGCGTGTGCCCTTATAGGCCATGGGTGGGGGTGTTGTGGTTTTTGACATCGAGACGCAGAACAAAATCTCGGACATGTTGGGAGCCGACCGTCTGTCGCAGATTTGCAACCTCCAGGTCTCGTGTCTGTCGTACCTCGTGCTCGACGCCGATCGGCTCTTTGACCCCGAAGACTCCCAGGCCGCCGTCGAGGAGGCCGAGATGGTGACGCTTTGGAGGGACACGGATCCAGACGGCAACGGCCCGTTCGAACGTCTGTTCGAGGCCTTTGACGAGGCTGAACTGATTTGCTCATACAACGGCCTCGGCTTTGACCATCCAGTTCTATTCAAGCACTGTAAAAAGGTGCGCGCCGAGGCCCACCTTCTCAAGGCCCACGACGCTTTTTCAAAGCTTAAGGAAAACACTGGTGTATGGTTTAAGCTCGACAATTTGCTCAAAGCAAACGGCCTCGAGACGAAGACGGCGAATGGACTGGATGCAATAAAAATGTGGAACGAACATCGACGGGACGAGCTGGAGGCCTACTGTGCCCAAGACACGCGCGCCCTCGCCCGCCTCCTCGCACTGCCCGAACTCAAGCTTCCGAGGATGGCAACCACGGCTCCAAATTACCTATTTGGAATAGCGAGCGCCCTGGCCGCGCACCGAATGTCAAACTCGCTCAAGCGGAAACGCGTTGCGTGACTCGTGTGCGCTGCCATTTCTCGCACATGAGCACCCTGAAAACAAAAAAGCAAGGAGCATGCAAAAGAAGGATAAGGACAAGGTGCCGTTTCTCATGGAACGGCGCTGCGACGACAGTACAGGACCGGAAAACCATCTTCGTAGGTTTTTTCCGTACTTTGTCAGCGCGCAGCTTGCGCAAAAGCACCTCGTGGGCGCGGAGAAGTATTCGGGCGGTATCGGTGTGTTCATTCACATCGGCGTGTGGATCACCGTAGTGGCTCTCGACGCCTACCTTTTGAACTATCGGTTCGACGACGCGAACTCCATGAGCAACATGCTCCAAACTGCGGCCCTTGTCACAGTGAGCATCGCCGGCGCGACGGTCGTGTTTTGCACTATTCTACACTGGTGCCGCGGTCCGCGGGGGTGTCTCACAACGGCAACAAGCTGGATCATCTGTTGGAACGAGGCCCTCCTGCCGCCGTTTGTGTCGTCCATCATCCTGTCCAACATTCGCGCCTCGCTCGAGTTTTCCAAGTTTCTGCTCTTCTTTGTCGTGTTCGAACCGGTCGACGAAGTTTCGCACCCCAACGCTGCGTCGCGCGACGATAAAAACGTGCTGATCGCGCTTGTCTGCCTCAAGTACTTCGGCACGAGCCTCACGAATGCACAGCACAAGTTCAAGGTGTATGACGAGATGCACTGATATCTACGGGCGAGCCCCCCCCCAAAAAGACGAAGAATGACGGCGCAATGACAACGTCGCGTGGGTCGTACGGCCGCGTGTTGCGTTTTACGTGGATTTCGTTTTTAGTTGTGCTTCCGGTTGCGTTACTTGCGGCGGGTATTGCGCTGACGGTGCATCTTGCAGACCTTTTTGCCGATGCCACCCAGGCGGACGTGCAAGACGGGAACGCGCCTTGGTTTTTCGTCGGCGCGTTTTTGGTTCTCTGGTTGGTCGTCGGCGTCATCGGCGCACTGTGGTGCGTCGGAACCGTTTGCGACGGCTGTTTGGTGCGCACGCGTGCGGCCTATCAGTGCTGCTTTTGCTGGTACGGCGCAGACGACGTCGTCATCAGGAGCGTGCACGATCTCAGACGATGGCACAGGCGCTTCCAACATGAGAGTGAGTCAAACGAAAAAGCCGCCGAATTCATTCAATTCTCGCAACGGCGTTTTGCGACGCCCATCGGCCACGGATGGTCATTCTTCCTCAACAAGACCATCGCGCGATCGCCCCGTCTGTTTCTGCACGGGCTGAGGGGACCCGTGCCCGAAAAGGACGCTCCATCCGATGGAAAGCACTGGTACTATGCCGGAACGACCATTGGAGAGCTGATGACTTCGCTGAAAACGATTCCGAGCCCCGAGAGCAACTACGGCCACACGCTGGCATCGACGCCGTCCCACTCCACAATATCGCTCGGCGGATGGGTCGCCGCGCGCGCGCACGGCACGGGCGGAACGAAGTGGAGCAAGACGATCGCCTACGGCTACCTGTTTGATCAGGAAAGCGGCGAAGAAGTCGTCTGGGACTACGACAGGATCAAGAAATTCTTTGGCAAGTGCATGGCCGGCCCTTTTGACGCCCGACAATACATCTTGATCGCCGTGTGCGTGCAACCTGTCCCTAACTACATTGTGCGACTCGAAGTCAAAAAAAGGATGCCAAACGACACGTCGTCCGAGTGGTGGCTCTTCGAACCGTCGCGGCTGCGATGCATCTTTGTTGGGCGACGGGGGTCGCTGCTCATGATTTGGAAGCCTTCCAAGTACAGCGACGAAACGAAGCACCACATCGACCCCCACTTTTGTTCGCGCGGGTGTCGCTACTTTCAGGCAGACATCCTCAGCTCCGTGCAGGGCGCCCGCGCCGAAACGCGCAAATGGTTTGCGTGGCCGGTAGAAGAGGCCAAAGCCTGGGATGGCCTCACCCTGCTGTCCAACGCAAACGAGTTTTCGCCGCTGATCTCTTCGCTGACAATGGCCATCGGAACCTTCTACCACAACATCGAATTCTTTCTCAAGGTGAAAAACATGACGGCAAAGAAGCTCGACGCGTTGCAGGACAAACTCATCAAATATCACACGGAGCATGGCGGACGCACGGAGATCCGGTTCGGAGTGCTCGACAAAGGCACACCTGGTGACCTTTCGCAAGGGAAGGTCTTTGTGGACTTCTCTTTGAGCAATTTGCGCGCGGCCCTCGCAGGCGCGTGTGCTGTCTTGCGCGATGTCTTCTCCACGGCTGAGGCGCCTCTTCCGGGAGTGACGATGCACCCCGGCAAAACCGTGATCCACGACGCAGAGACGCTTTCGCGTTACGTTCGGCCGTACGTTTTGGTCGTGTGTGACTCGAATTTGTAGCGGGAAAACCAGGCGTGCGATCCCTGTGATCGCTTGAATCGGCACGACGACCGCGTCGCAATTTCAGGGGCGCCTGCATGTGGTAGGAAGAGGGTGCGCGCGGCATGGCGTATCCTCGCCCGTACGAAGGAATAGCGACGCTTCGTGGGGCGATTGACTTCCTCAACGAAACCTTTGCCGCGCAGCGCGAGCAGGCCGCTTCGGAGCAGGCGCCACCGAACGAGGCTATCGCCGGCGACTTTCATGCGAGAGAGGCGTTTTGGGCGCTGCTTCCGCCTGAAGAACAGCGAAAGTTTTTCCTCCGTATCGTCGGCAACAGACATTTCTGGCCACGGCTCCGCACCTTGGTCGGCTCGCCGCCGTACAGCTTCCTGAGACCAGAAGACGAAGGGGTGCTGCGCGCGGCCGGCATCTGCAAAGGAAGAGCCAAGATGGCGCACGGCGAGCCCACCGCGACGGGCTACAACGAATTCGGAAGGGGACACTACGAGGACAACGTCGGCCGCCTTTACCGCATGATCGCCAAGGAGAATCCGAACGTTGACGACCTCCCGTGGATCGGTCTCGCGTCGGGTGTTCGCGTCGTTGCCGACGTGCGCGTGCAGAAGCGAACAACGAGCACAAAGGTGGCCATTGCCAAGGGGTCGAAGGGCCCCATAGCGCAGGCGGCGCTGGTGTTTCCGCGCGTTGGCGATTCGCTGATTCTGAGGCTGGTGCCTGCGCTGCGCGCGAGCGGCGGCGGCGATGCTGAGGACACGCTGCGTGCGCGCGTGGACCTGGGACGGCAAAAGGCGCCGGCCTCGCCGGTCGCGAGACTCGTGCTGCGTGTTCAGTAGTGAAACCTTCTAGAGTGGCATAGGGTGGCATAGAGTGGCATAGAGTGCACACGATTTAGCGAGCACTTCTCCAGACCAC
>Ga0315315_10001284_pt1 | contig 22868 bp, 16 predicted proteins | sample M140m3416metaG_FD_203699 | JGI IMG/M metagenome (GOLD analysis project Ga0315315, IMG submission 203699) | Ammonia-oxidizing marine archaeal communities from Monterey Bay, California, United States - M1 40m 3416 | ecosystem: Environmental > Aquatic > Marine > Intertidal zone | place: USA...
TGGTGAAGACAAGGTGAGCGTCTAGGGCGTTGCTGCCTGACGATAAAGTAAGTAGAGACATCTCGATAGCGATCCGCCGGAAACGTCAAACACGAACGACGCTGGGTGCTATCTTTAGTGCTCACGGGACGTGCCGTGGGTGAAGCGAGTTGCACTCAACACCAGAGGCTTCAGTAAAACCAGACCAGATCTAATGAGTTTCTCAATCGGGTGTCGATTCATTCGCGGCGACGAGTTCCTGCTGCAGTTGAGCCTGCCGATTCATTCGCCAGAAGCTCACGGAAAAACCGGCGAAGATCGTAGCAGGCATGCCGATCATGAACAGAATGCTGTACATGTAGGCTTTCGGCTTGAGCGTGTCGGATTCGTTTGCAGCCTTGCAATTCGGGCAGGCTGTGGCCAGAGATTCCCCAAGCGGCAAGGCCCCAAAGGCCGTGAATATAGCGATGATAAGAATAAAGCGTCGAATGGCTGTTTGCATGGTAACCTCCTCGCCCAATATTAGGCTGCTGTTGAAGTTCGGTGAACTCCAGCTATTGCTGTGAAACAGGATTCTCACATCTGGAGTCCGTCAATCGACGACAACAGTCTGTCCGGCATGTCCCGTGGAAACGCCAAATACGACGTAGTCTGCGTCTGAGTCCAGTAAATTTGTCATTTCATGGATCTCACGAGGCTCGACAATCACGGTGTCGCCGGATTTCATTTGTACTGATTCTGCATCGATCTTCATTTGGACATGGCCGTTGATCAGCACAAAGACCTCCTGCATGTCCTCGTGGTAGTGCCGTTGGAATGAAGAATCACCGGGCAGACGAGACCAGTTGACCATCATGATCTGACCCGGAATAAGATCGCTGTGAGTCGCAATGACTCGCTTCAGCACGCCAGGATTTGCAGGGTCTTCGTGTGCAGCCGGAATAAAGTCCTCGGAAGCAGGAATATGTTTCACGCGATAATGTCCTTGACCACATGTGCCGGTTCCGTCCCGACGAGCTTTTGATCGAGTCCCTGATAGCGGAAGGTCAACTGATTGTGATCAATTCCGAGCTGGTGCAGAATCGTGGCATTCATATCTCTGATGTGTACGGGGTTTTCCACGATATTGTAAGAGTAGTCATCTGTGCGGCCGAACTCAAAGCCACGTTTGATTCCGGCTCCGGCCATAAACATCGTAAAACATCGTCCGTGGTGATCACGACCGTGATTGTCTTTTGTGAGCGTTCCCTGTGAATAAATCGTGCGCCCGAATTCTCCTCCCCAAACCACGAGCGTGTCATCAAACATCCCTCGTTGCTTCAGATCCGAGATCAATCCGTAAATGGCATGATCGATAGATTCACATTGTCCACGAATCAGTTTAGGGAGATTGCTGTGTTGATCCCAACCGCGGTGAAACAGTTGGATGAAAGGCACTTCCTGTTCGGCCAATCGCCGAGCGATTACGCAATTACGGGCAAACGAACCAGGCTTTTCAACATCCGGTCCGTACAGATTTTTTGTGTCCGAGGTTTCTGAACTCAGGTCCATCAATCCCGGTACCGAAGTCTGCATGCGGAAAGCCATTTCGTACTGGGCGATTCGGGTAAGCGTTTCCGGATCCCCAACAGCCCTGTAGTGATCTTCGTTTACCTGAGCGATGCGGTCCAGCATGCGCCGACGAGTTGGGCGGTCGATGCCATCCGGATTGTTGAGATAAAGCACGGGACTGGCACCAGCCCGTAAAGCGACGCCCTGGTGCCGCGACGAAAGAAAGCCGCTACCCCATAAGCGACTATACAATGCTTGTTTCTGTCCCGGTCCGCGGGAGATCATCACCACGTACGAAGGAAGGTTTCGGTTTGGACTTCCGAGCCCGTAGCTAATCCATGCACCCATGCTGGCATTGCCGGGCTGTTGGACTCCGGTGTTAATGAAGGTGATGGCAGGGTCGTGGTTGATAGCTTCTGTGTGAACTGACTTTACGACGCTGATATCGTCGATGATGCGAGCCGTATGCGGCAGTATTTCACTCACCCATGTTCCGTTTTGCCCATGTTGCGAAAAATTGAACATTGGAGCAACACACGGAAATGCCTTCTGACCTGAGGTCATCGTGGTAATCCGCTGTCCGTTACGAATGGACTCGGGAAGTTCCTGCCCGTGAATCTTCCGTAAGGCCGGCTTGTAGTCCCATGTGTCGATATGGGATGGTCCACCGGCCATAAACAGTGAGATGACGCGTTTGGCTCTCGGAGCAAAGTGGGGCAGTCCGGCAATTCCGCCATTCACTTCTGCCGACGCGGCGCTGGCTCCTGTCGTACGCCCCAGCAAAGATGCTAAGGCTGCCGCTCCCAGTGGTCGTTTGGAGTTGGCTAATAGATCGCGACGAGTCAGTGTCTGCTGCAACTCCGATGCGATTTCTCGGTTGATTTGATAATCTGTCATGACTGTTCTGTCTCAATTCCTGGTCAGGGTTTGATCGAGATTTAGGATGATACTTGTGACTACGGTCATTGCGGCATGAGCGGCTGGGTCAAGTGTTTCATCGTGTGCCGAATCACCGACGGAAATTAATTGTGCAGCTGATTTGGCATCCTTCTGGAATCGACGCAGTTCTTCCTCGAACGTATCGACTAAAATAGCAAGCACGTGCTGATTCGGTTCCGTAGCGGCAGTTCGGCGAAATGCAAGCCGTATTTTCTGGCCAATCGTCGTGGCTTGTTGTTTGAGTGCCAGTTCAGCCAACGCTCGCGCGGCTTCGACGAATTGGGGATCGTTGAGTGTCACTAATGCCTGAAGCGGTGTGTTGGTACGTGAACGGCGCATGGCACATTTTTCACGTGTCGGTGCGTCAAATATTGTCATCGAAGGGGCGGGAGCGGATCGACGCCAGTATGTGTACATTGAACGACGGTATAGTTTGTCTCCCTCATCCTGTTGGAATCGCAGATTGCCATCAAGACTGACTTCGTTCCACAGTCCGTCCGGTTGATAGGGTTTTACTCCCGGCCCACCTACGGTGGAGACGAGCAATCCACTGGCAGCCAACGCGTTGTCTCGCAGGAATTCTGCCTGCAAACGGAAGCGGGCTCCTCTCGATAAAAGCCGGTTCTCAGGATCCTGGGAAAGCTTCTGTGCGGTGACTACGGACGACTGTCGATAAGTTGATGACATAACAATTTGTTTGATTGCGCGTTGAACATTCCAATTGGATTCGACGAAGTCGGTAGCCAGCCAGTCCAGCAGTTCCGGATGGCTGGGCCACTCGCCTTGCGCCCCAAAGTCTTCCAGACTCCGGACAATGCCCTGACCGAACAGGAGCGACCAGTATCGGTTGACGGCCACACGTGCTGTAAGCGGATGTGTTGGCGAAGTGATCCAGTTGGCCAGAGTAAGCCGGTTGGAAGAAGCGTCAGCTGGTAAAGCGGGTAATGCGGCCGGAACGTTGGGTTCCACTTTGCGGTCTTTCAAAGGTGCGGCATAGTTTCCGCGTGCCAGCACGAATGTCTCGCGCACTTCGGGCAGGTCGTTCATGACCATCACGTTCACGATCGGTTTGCGAAGCTCTTCAATGGTTCCACTGAGTTTTATTTTTTCTTTTGAAATCCCCTGGTATTCGGTGTCAACGTTTGCGAGAAAGTGGCTTCGTAGTGTCTGTTTCTCGTCAACAGATCGCTGGGAATCATCTTTGGCCAACAGTGGAGTGATGGCGCTGGTTGCTGCAATGCTTTTTACTTCAGTGGCGGTGAGTGCGCGGTCATAGAGTCGAATGTCGTCAACGAGTCCTTTGTAGTGGGATCCCGTATTACGGCGTCCGACAAAAAACGGGCCTTTTGAAAGAAGAGTTCCTTTGAGTCGGTCTTCGCGGACATCCGATTCCCATAATTCGCCGTCGACATAAATCTGCACACCTGCAGCCGTATTAGTAGCGTCGTACGTGACAAAGATGTGTTGCCATTCGTTGGCAGTCAGTCGTTTCTTTGTTTCGATTTTGATGGCATCGTCGGGCCATGAATGAATGAGGTGAACGGCAACGGATCCGTCAGTAAGATGGATGTCGTAGCCCCGATAGCCATTGGCGAGGTCCATGCGTGCGATCGGTGAGCCATTGCCGGCATCCTGCGGACGCACCCAGCATCCGTATGAAAACCCGTGGCTGCCATCAAAATTACCGGCAGTGTCCATGTCGATCCAGTTCTTGGTGTCACAGTCGAACGCATTGCCAGTATGTCCGGTTGTCCATTTTTCTGGTCCGTTCAGTTGTCCAGTCTGATTCGGCCGAGCGATGTCAGTGACACTTCGCCCTTTGGTTTCGTCCAGTGGGATCCAGGACACGGGGTCAGTAGGTTGGGAGACCCCATTCGCGGTTTTTACTGCTTCGTCCACTGACCATTGTTGAAAGTCGGCTTCTGCCGCAGTGGATCGCTCTGTAAGCCGGGTCTCAATTGCTGTGAGTTGCGGTTGTAGTTCATCTGCCTGAGAGAGTTTCTCGTCGTCATAGAGATTTACGACAGGAGACTGATTCCCGTTTCGTGTTTGCTTTCCGGGATCTGCCGCCTGGTTGAAGAACGCATAGAACTGATAATACTCTTCCTGAGTAATGGGATCATATTTGTGGTTATGGCATTGGGCGCATTCCATACTCACACCCAGCCAAACCATTGATGTTGTCTTCACGCGGTCAATGGCGTATTCGACTCGGTATTCCTCTTCAATGAGTCCACCTTCGTCAGTTGTGGCGTTGTTTCGTAAAAAACCCGTGGCGACCATCTGTTCGGTTGTTGGATTGGTCAGCAAATCTCCGGCCAGTTGGTCTCGCGTGAATTCATCAAACGGCATATTCCTGTTGTAAGCCTGAATGACCCAGTCGCGCCAGGGCCACATGTCACGAGGGCCATCGGCATGGAAGACACTGGTGTCGCCATAGCGTGCAGCATCCATCCAGCTCACCGCCATCCGTTCGCCGAAATGAGGTGATGCCAACAAACGGTCGACAACGGTTTCATAGGCTGTTTCGGATTTGTCCGCCAGAAAAGCGTCGATGTCTTCCAGAGTCGGAGGAAGTCCGGTCAGATCCAATGTCACTCGCCGCAACAGAACTTCCGGATCGGCGTCGTTGTTTGGTGTAAGATGTGCTTCATGCAGATGTTGCAGGATAAACGCATCGATCGGATGCCTGATCCACTGCTGCAATGACTGATCAGTGAATTTCGGAACGATTGGTTTGAGTGGAGCGATAAACGACCAGTGACCTTCCCACTCAGCTCCGGCTTGGATCCACGTTTTTAATATGTGACGTTCTTCATCAGTGACTTGGAGATGCGAATCGGGAGGTGGCATGACGAGATCCGGATCAGTGGAATTCACGCGCGCCCAGCCCTCGCTATCAACAAGGCCTCCGTCGAAAGCGTTAAGTATGCCATTTTCTTTATCCAATCGAAGTTCACCTTGCCGCTGATTGTCGTCCGGGCCATGGCACTTGGAGCATTTGCTCGACAGGATAGGCCGGACATCGCGATTAAACCGGACGCTCTGGGCCAGCAACAGTGTTTCCGGCAGCAGAAGGTTCACTAGCGTGAATATGACAGTGCGATACAGCATTGTTTGCAGCCTGGTGGCAGGGAATCAGCAGATAGGTAGTCAAGATAGTGGTGTCTTTGTCATTATAGCTTTAGCTAAGTCTCTCTACCATTGGTGACTGCAAAGAATGACAACGTAATGACACTGAGCAATCTCGCAACAGCCGGGCCTCTCGTGATACAGTCTGCATGTTCGTAAATCAGGTCCACCAGTTAAACGGGGGATCTGTCTGAAATACCTGAGAGCCATCGTGAGCATTTATGAGGATTATTCTGCGACGTTTATTTGAATGTCCTCGCCGTAGCGGCGTGGTAGCGTTTTTGCTGACTGTGGCTGTTCTGTTAACTCACTACTCCGTGAAGTACGGTCTCAATACTCCACCAGGGTTAGGGGGAGATGAATGGTCGTATGACATTATCGGGTGGAATTTGGCTCAGGGAGCTGGGTTTGCAGAAGGTGGTGGTGGTGAGTCTTTCTATCGTCCGTATGAACTCTCAGGAGCATTTGACGCGGCGTATACCGCTCAAGCCCTGGAGTCATCATCGGAACTTGTTGCCCATCGTCCGCCGTTGTTTCCAATGTCACTGGCTGTTCTGAACACAATCAGTGGGCGGCAGTTCTGGGCAGTTCGTGTGATGAATGTTCTGGCAATCGGTGGAACCTGCGGTTTGCTTGTCTGGTACCTTGCGAAGACGCAAGGCCGCGCAGCAGCGATGATCGGGTTCATCATGTTCCTTGCTGTGGATACACGCACTCGATTGTATGGACGTGCAATTTTGACAGAAGCGACAGCGACGTTCCTCACGACCGTGGTCACACTGATACTGATTCAGTTCAGCAGTCGGACGCAGGTTAGAACAGTTCTGGTCATGGGGTTTGCAACAGGCTTGCTTGTGCTCGATAGAACTATCTTTGTACTCTGGATTCCGGGCCTTATTGTGGTAGTTTTGCTCCTGACTAGTCGGATATCGATGCGGAAGCCTGGGCAGACACTTCGGGGTCATTACCAGAGTGCCGTCGTTGTGGTGGGTTGTTTTTTGGGAATCACTGTTGCGGTGGTATTGCCCTGGGCTGTTCGAAACATCACTGTTCTGGATGCGATGATGCCATTGGGAACACAGGGAATGTCGCAATTGCCTGCCGGTTTCAGTGATCACGCTGTCGACCGCAGGGGTGTATGGGATTTGGAGCCCACGATTCGACTAAAAAAACAGGTAGCGAACGATTCGATGACTCGTCTCGAGCGAGATGTCGCGCGGGCTCGACTGGGTCGCGCCGAAGCGTTGGACTGGATTCAACATAACCCGGTTCAATCGATACGCCTTGCAGGTATGAAAATCTGGCAGGAGTATTATCCACGCACTCGGCCCGAATGGTTGATTGGACTCTGTGCCCTTACTGGCGTGCTTTTGACGATCCGTCAACGGGAGACACGTCTGTTTCTTGCACTACATGTTGTGAACTGTGTGGCAATCGCATGCACATGGTCGGTGGAAGGGCGATTTGTTGTGCCTCTGATGTTCTCAATTCACGTTTTTTCGGCTCAATCGCTAGCGTTTCCTTTTCGCTCGATTGAACAGCAAGATGCTGAAAGTGCCGGGTAGCACCGGGTAATGCAGTGTCACGTCGTCGATCAGTAACGCCCGCTCTCAAGTGCCCGGACTCCCGCACGTCCCAAAGCGGCGACACCGCTGTTCATGCTGGCGAAGCGAGGGTCGGCTGTGAGGCCTCTGGCGAATCTTGCATAGATTTGCTGCAGAATCCCTGCCAACTTGAAAAGGCCGAAGCAATAGTAATACAGCATGTCGGGGAGATTAGATCCCGTGACTACCGCATATCGTTCAGCGAGTTCCTGTCGAGTTGGACTGCCGGGCAGCATGGTCGGGCCAAAAACAAGTTTACGGATGTCTTCAGTGTCGTCCGCCTGTACCCAGTAAGACAGAGCAGTTCCCAGGTCCATGTGCGGGTTACCAATCGTTGCCATTTCCCAGTCAAATACCGCGACGATAGTCGTCAGATCATCTGCTGAGAGCATGACGTTGTCGTACTTGTAGTCGTTGTGGACCAGTCCCGGCGCGACATCCTCTGGAATGTTGTCCATGAGCCATTGACCGAGTTGCTCTACTTCCGGCCAATCATTGGTCCGAGATTTTTGATATCGCTCATTCCAGCCAGTGACCTGACGTCTGGTGTAGCCATCCGGTTTACCCAGGGTGCCCAGGCCGGCGGCTTTGAAATCAAGCGTGTGCAACGTTGCCAGATTGTCGATCAGTGACAGTCCCAGCCGTTTCATAGCCTCGGGATTAGAGGACAGTTCCTCCGGGGTGTTAGTCTTACGCAGGACAAGTCCATGGCGACGTTCCATAACATAGAATTCATCGCCGATGATGTCTTTGTCTTCGCAAAAAACATATGGGCGGGGGGCCGGTGCATAAACTTCGGACAGTTTGGACAGTACACGGTATTCTCGACCCATGTCGTGCGCTGATTTGACCTGATTACCAAATGGTGGACGGCGCAGGACAAATTCCTGACCACCAACTTCGATCAGGTAGGTCAGGTTTGAGTGACCACTGGGGAACTGTTTGATCGCCAGAGAACCTTGCGTTGGAATGTATGGCTGGAGCCAGTCTTCCAGTCGTTGCAGGTTCAGATCTTCTCCTGAGCGAATCGGTCCGGCTTGATCCAGCATTATGTCTGATACTCCCTTAGTACCTGGCGAGCGACCACTCCGCGATGTACTTCGTCCGGGCCGTCGTAAATTCTGGCCGCTCGTTCGTTGCGATAAAATGCAGATAGAATCGTATCGTCAGTAATACCCAGCGCTCCATGTGTTTGGATGGCTCGGTTGATCACATCCATCATGATTCCAACAACATAGAATTTGATGCTGGAAATTTCCACACGAGCCTCGCGCGCTCCCACTTTGTCAATTTTCCAGCCGGCGTGTAGAACCATCAAGCGGGCTGCATCGATGGCAGCTCGGCTATCTGCAATCCAGTTCTGGATGGTTTGTCGACTCGCCAGAAGATCTCCGGGGCCGAGTTCGCGGCTGACCGCGCGTTTGCACATCAAGTCAAAACTTCGTTCGGCAATCCCAATCCATCTCATACAATGGTGAATGCGTCCAGGGCCAAGTCTTGCCTGAGCGATTGAGAATCCGGCTCCTTCCGCACCCAGAAGATTGGAAACGGGAACTCGCACATCCTGATATCGGATTTCGGAGTGACTTTCCCAGTCGTCTCCCGCGTGCCCCATGCAGCTGATATTGCGGACTCGCTCAAATCCAGGAGAATCTGTCGGCACGATAATCTGACTGGCGCGCTGGTGAGGAGCGGCATCAGGATTCGTGACCGCCATGAGGATGGCAAATGCTGCACCGTCTGCGGATGATGTAAACCACTTGTGACCATTGATGACGTATTCGTCCCCATCGCGGACGGCGACCGTATCCATGTGGACAGGGTTCGACCCGGCTCGATCAGGTTCCGTCATGGAGAAGCAACTACGGATATCACCGGCAGCCAGGGGTTTGAGCCATTTGTTCTTTTGTTCGTCCGTTCCGAACTCAACGAGAACTTCCATATTGCCGGCATCCGGAGCCTGAGCATTGAAACAGTAGTTGCCATAGGGGCTGCGGGCCAGTTGTTCACAGACCATTGCGTAGTCCATGAAGCTCAGACCAACTCCGCCGTATTTTTTAGGTATCTGCGGTAGCCAGAGTCCTGCGTCTTTCACCTTCCGGCGGACTGCGTTGAGTGCAGGCAGAGCGTCGAGAAATGATTTGCCGAGATAATCGTTTTCAACCGGCAGTACTTCCGTGTCCATTAGCTCGCGAATACGAGTCAGTAGCGCTTGAGTGGATTCGGGAATGGAAAAATCCATTGGAGACCTTTGAATAAAAGGTGGGACTGTTAATCAAAAGAAAACGAAGGTGTCTTGATTATCGATAAGTCCATAACGCAGGGTCATCGAAGTGTGACATCGTGTTGAATCGATCAAGAGTAAATCGAGTGTCAGTGAATGCAAATGCAGTCAATGAGCAATTCCAAATGCGATAGCCGAGTCCAAGAGCAACTTCGTCGGGGCAGTGAAGTGCTTTGTGCATTGCGGCCATGATTGTACCGGCCGATGTCACGACCAGTACTGTGCGACTGCGACCACCGCGATTGATGATCCGTCTGATTCCTGTGTTTACTCGCTCTTTGAATGCAGTCCACGATTCGATGCCGAACAAGGGACAGGAGTCAGTGACCCACAATACGGAAACCGATTCAAACAAGCGAGCGAACGCTCGTTGGCGATCGATCTGTGTTTCGGCTGAATGGAACGTGTCACGCAAATCGTTCAGGTAAGGGAATTCCTTCCCTAAATCATCCAGGTGATTCGAGACCAGTTGGTCCACCTGGTGTTCGTCAAATTCCGGCATCTCTTCTGCCGCGGACAGATTGCCGCAGAGCTCATGAGCCAATGCAGCGGTATCCCGATGACGCTTTCGTGGACCGACGTAGAGCTCATCGAAGACGATTGTTTTACAACTGAAATAGCGACCGAGTAACCGGGATTGCTGTTGGCCTAAGTCTGACAACTGATCGTAGTCATCAGAAAATAGAGAAGCCTGTCCGTGGCGAAGGAAAACGATAGTACTCATACTAGGATTCAGATGTGCAAAGAGGGTCGATTGCGTTTAGCAGACAACGAAAGTCTGTTTGTGAAGTGCGTGCAGAGACTGGGCAGTCATGCCTTTGGTTGTGATATTCACCATCCCATTTGTGACGGCGCGTCGATTCAGCCATTGGCTCAGTTCGACACACTTCGAAAACGAACCCAAGAACAAACTGTTCATTGACGTACAACATATTGATATTCTACCGTCCGTTCAGTAAAACGTAACGCGTGTCTAAAATACAGTCGCAAGCCTGAATTGTTATCATGAAAATACTCGTCTGTCTTAAGCAGATCCTCGACCCGGAAGTCTCTCCACGAGACTTTGAACTTGACCGAACAAAACTGCGAGCAGCTCTGGGATCAGCCAACCTGGTGACAAATATTTTCTGTGAAAACGCTCTCGAAACGGCGTTGCAACTCAAGGATAGCGTTGGAGCAGAAGTTACGGCAGTCTCATTTGGTCCGGCCGAAGCTGAAGATGTGCTTCGGAAAGCACTGGCAATGCGAGTCGATCATGCAGTGCTCGTACGAAATTCAAAAATTGATCAATTTGGTTCGGCAGTGTCGTCCAGTGTGCTTGCTGCGGCAATTCGCAAGCTGGGGGACTTTGACGTCATCATGCTTGGACGAGAAGCAGGGGATTGGGGTGAGGGGCAGACTGCGGGACTCGTTGCCGAAGAACTGGGTTTGCCATTTGTCGCATTTGTGGACACTGTTGAACCAGTCGACAGCGGCACCAAAGTCTATCGACAGACGGAAATTGGTCGAGAAGAAATCGCAACGCAGTTGCCCCTTGTTGTTTCGGTTACCAATAACGCTGCGAATGTTCCTCGTATTCCCAAAACAGGTGACATCATGAAGGCCCATCGACAGGAGCTGACATCATGGTCACTGGAAGATGTGGGACTCAGTGAAGATTCCATCCGCCAGTCAGCTGGTGGAACTGAGATCGTTGATCTCTTCATTCCGGAAAGAGATACAATATGCGAATTTATTTCCGGTGATTCAATCGACGACAGGCTGCAGAATTTTGCTCAGCGCATCGTGGATGTTGTCCGCAGGGTATGATCGGCAGGAGAGGTTGAATGGCGAGTGTGATTAGTTGTTTTCTGCCAAATGCTGAGTACGATCGAGCAGCTAAGGGGTTACTTGGGGCAGCTGAAAAGATGGCTCAGGATCTGGGGACGTCTCACGTTGCTGTCTGTGCAGGCTCCGCCGAAAGGCTCTTACAGAATGCAGTCAGGCATGCGGATCGAGTTATCCGATTGCAGTGTGCTGAACTCTCTGCCGACAGGCCGGAATCGTGTCTGAGTTCTCTGCATGCTGCATGCGAGGGATTGGATGCGAAAGCCGTTCTATTAGGGCAGGACGCGTGGAGTCAGGAGCTGGCCCCACGTTTGGGCCGCCGATTGAACGGGTGTGCGATTGGAGATGCGCAGGCGATTGAAGTCGTAGGTGGAGCAATCCGTATCACACGCAGCGTTTACGGCGGAAAAGCTGTGGCGATTGTACAGGCGAATACTTCACCTGCCGTTGTTTGGATACGGGATCGGGCATTCGAGTCAGCGGCTGAACGAGAGATGTTAGCTGGTTTGGAAACACTCGCAGTCACAGCCAGTGGCAATGTTGACGCGACGCAAGTTACTGGAAGGCACACGCAATCGGACTCTGATGTACGACTGGAAGACGCCTCTGTGATTGTTTCCGGTGGTCGAGGTCTGGCTGGCCCCGAGCCATTTGAAGAACTGAAGCAACTGGCTGTCCTGATCAACGGTGAAGTTGCCGCGTCCAGAGCAGCCGTTGATGCTGGTTGGGTGGCTCCTGATTTACTGGTGGGTCAAACGGGGAAGAAGGTGGCTCCAGAGTTATACGTGGCAATAGGAATTTCCGGAGCGAGTCAGCATCTGATGGGAATTTCAGACGCTAAAGTAGTTGCGGCCGTTAACACGGACGCTGATGCCCCGATCTTCAAACACTGTCAGTTTGGACTAGTCGAGGACTGGAAGAACGTTATCGGACCATTGAAGGCACGAATTTCGGCGATGTCTTAAAAATGCTGATTAAATATCGTTGTTGGTAACTGACAGTATCAAGGTGGATCAACTGGGATAGTGAGAAGTACGTGAGGTAAACGAAACACTATCTGTCAGGTAAAGCCGTGAGATGGTGGCCATCGCGAGACACGGGCAGGGCTAAACGTTGTGGTAGTTGCGATACCAGTTGATGAAGCTTTGCACACCAGTTTCGATGGGAGTAGAAGGTCGAAATTCGACAGCATTCTGAAGTGCATCGACATCCGCAAAGGTTGTCGGGACATCGCCTGGCTGCAGAGGGAGCATGATTTTTTCTGCTTCCTTGCCCAGACACTCTTCGACACACTTGATCAGGTGCATCAACTCAACGGGTTGATTGTTACCGATGTTGAAGACTCGATAGGGAGCTGTTGTCTTACCGGTGTCAACGGACGTAGGGATTTGATCAGTGACTCGAACGACACCTTGAACAATGTCGTCTACAAATGTGAAGTCGCGTTTCATTTTCCCATGGTTAAATACCTTGATGGGCCGATCCTCGAGGATGGCTTGAGTGAAAAGCCATGTTGCCATGTCCGGACGTCCCCATGGTCCGTAAACGGTGAAGAAGCGAAGTCCGGTTGTCGGGATTCCGAACAGGTGGCTGTAACAGTGAGCCATTAGTTCGTTGGACTTCTTCGACGCCGCATACAGGCTTACGGGATGATCCACTCGGTCTTCGACGCTAAAGGGTATACTCCGGTTGGTTCCGTAGACGGAACTGGATGATGCATAAACCAGATGCCCAATTTCGTGACGGCGACATTCCTCAAGAATATTCAGAAAGCCGACAATATTGGAATCTACATATGCATGTGGGTTTTCAAGTGAATAACGAACTCCCGCCTGCGCTGCCAGATTGATGACGCTGTCGAACTTGTGTTGTGCAAATACACGACTGATTGCATCCTGATCTTCCAGTGCCGCTTTCTCGAATGTGAATTCGGAATGCGGCTCGAGCAATCGCAGGCGATCCTGTTTAAGCTGCGTCGAGTAGTAGTCGTTGAGGTTGTCGATTCCGACAACACTGTCACCGCGGTCCAGCAGCATGCGCGATGTATGCATGCCGATAAAACCGGCAGCTCCAGTAACCAGAATGTGTGACATTGTAGCCCTATGGGTGGAATGTGAGACTCGCAGTATATCTTCGAAGATATTGCGACGGTGTTTGTTGCCCGAACAGCTGTTCAGCTAGGAATTCCTGGTGAGTTTGCGATGCCAATCAATCGTTTGCTCTAAACCATCTTTCAAGAGCACTTTTGGTTCCCAGTCAAGCCATTGACGTGCTCGAGTAATATCCGGACAACGCTGCTGAGGATCATCCTTCGGCAAAGGGTGGTGCGTGATCTTTGAAGTACTTCCGATCGCAGCAATGACAGCTTCAGCCAGTTCCAGCATTGTGTTTTCAACGGGGTTCCCGATATTGACGGGACCGGTTTGATCATCCTGATCCATCAGTCGCAACATTCCTTCGATAAGGTCGTCGCAATAACAAAAAGATCGTGTCTGAGTTCCATCGCCATAGATCGTGATGTCGTCACCGACCAACGCTTGTCGGATGAAGTTGGATATCACTCTGCCGTCATTGGGGTCCATGCGAGGGCCATACGTGTTGAAGATACGAATGATGCGAATCTCAGTGCCGTGCGCCTCATGGTAATTCATCAATAGAGACTCAGCGATACGCTTGCCTTCGTCGTAGCAACTGCGGGGGCCAATGGGGTTGACGTGGCCCCAGTAGTCTTCGGTTTGAGGATGAACCAATGGGTCTCCATAAACTTCTGATGTGGATGCGTGAAGAATTCGCGCCTGGCAGCGTTTTGCAAGTCCCATTACGTTGACCATCCCAACGGTAGAGGTCTTAATCGTTTTGATAGGATTGAATTGATATGCATCAGGGGATGCCGGGCAAGCAAGGTTAAAGACTCGATCAACCTCCAGGTAAAGTGGGTGCACGATGTCATGCCGGATGACTTCGAAGCGAGGATGGTCAAGCAGGTGCTGAATATTGCGTCGTTTGCCCGTAAAGAAGTTGTCGACGCAGATGACTTCGTCGCCGCGCCTAATTAGTCTGTCACAAAGATGACTTCCTAAAAAACCTGCACCACCTGTAACCAATACTGTCGTCATCGTCGTAATCCTGTTCGAAAACTCTTTCGCAACCTGGACAGTCAGTGCATACGAACGTCTTTGGGCAACTTGTAGAGATCGCGAAGTATTCGGTGTGTTCTACTCTGTTTGCATCGCTTCAGCGATACCGATTGCGCGATCGATCCGTTTGAGGCAACTGTCCTGCCCCAGTAGCTCCAGCGTTCCAAACAAATCAGCTCCCTGAGGCTTGCCAGTGATGCAAAGCCGCAGTGCCGGTGCGATTGCTCCGAACTTGATTTCCATCTGCTCCACGAAGGCCTGGACCAGATCATGCAGTGAGGAATGATCGAAAGACGAGCAGTCGGCCAATTGTTTCCTCAGGTTTGACAGCAGGTCCAGAGCATTCTCTGGTGCGACAACGCGTTTGTTGAAATTCTTGGTGTCAAAGCAAATTTGATCATCCGGGAGGAAGAACTCGTCCAGTGAAAGGATGTCACCAAACACCTTTAGGCGTTCTCCGGCCAGATGAATAACCTGTCGAACTTTCTCTTTTGTTGCTTCGTCTGGAGATTGTGTGACCAGATCGGCCTGTTGCAAAAAACGGAGGCAGCCGGCAAGTCGGTCATCAGGCGGCAGTTCTGACATCCAGTGAGTTTGGTAGCTCATCAGTTTATCGGGATCGAGTCCCGCTGAACCTTTGACAACTCGATCCAAGCAGAAGTGCTCAGTGATTTGCTTGAGCGACAGGAGTTCCGTTTCTTCATCCAGCGACCAGCCGAGCCTTGCCAATGCGTTGAGAACTCCCTCCGGTAAAAAACCGACTTCACGATAAAATGCGACCATAACAGGTGAAAGTCCTGCTTCGCCTGCATCCTGTCCGATTCTTGTCAGCACACCGTCTCCCATTTCAAACAGGCGACGGAATTCCTTTTGTTGGCGGTACCGGGAGATCTCTCGTTTGCTCAGTTTCTTTTTTGATGCGGGGGCGGCAACGAATGGTATGTGAGCGAATTCCGGAATGGTGTTTCCCAGAGCTTCATGGATCAAAACCTGCACCGGCGTATTGGATAAGTGCTCCTCCGCGCGAATGACGTGACTGATCTGCATTTGGGCATCGTCGACGACGGTTGCAAAGTTGTATAACGGACTTCCATCGCTGCGAGCAATCACGGGATCCACCATCAATGAACAATCCCATTCGACGTTGCCGCGCACGTGATCAACGATTGATACCTTCCGTTCGCGCGGAACGAGAAACCGAATGACGTATGCTTCGCCATTCGCTTTACGAGATGCAATTTCTTCGACGTTTAGACTGAGTGAACTTCGACTACTAATGTACTGTTGCTTCTCACGTTCAGCAGATTCGCGTTGTTGCCGAGTTTCGTCCGGAGATTCAAAATCGTGATAGGCGTGTCCGCCGTCCAGCAGTGTATTGCGGGCGGTTTCGTATGAGCCATGCCGTTGTGATTGAAAATAGGGACCGTTGTCTCCGCCAACTTCAGGGCCTTCATCCCAATCGAGACCCAGCCAGCGGAATGCGTCCAGGATTGGGTTCAGTGCTTCGTCGACATTTCGCTGCTGATCGGTGTCATCAATTCGCAGGATAAACTGGCCATGGTTGTGGCGAGCCCACAGCCAGTTGAAAAGTGCGGTCCGCATACCTCCAATGTGCATGTAACCGGTTGGACTGGGAGCAAAGCGTGTTCTGACAGTCATCAAGCTGGATCCGAGGGGTAATGTGTCGTTAATCCCCGGCTTCGGCGGTTCCGCAGGAGATTGGGGCCGGATCGTACAGGTCGTGAACAGGGGTGCAATGCGTGAAGGATCATTTTTGTCACACTATTCGCCACACGATGATCTTGGCCAGTGGCCGTATGTACGTCCAATGGCAGCAGTTTACCAGGTTTGTTTGTTCAACTGAATATGCTTCCCCGGTGCACTCGTCGATCAATTCGGCAGATCTGTGTACGCAACGTGGGGGATTATTACGATCGTGTTCACTGTGTATCAGCTTCCGGAATCCCAATGCACCACTACGCAGGTCAATGGACTGAGTAACGTTTGCATTGGTTAGTTGAGCCGCAGGTGACTCAGGGTACGTGCAGCCGCCATCGAAACAGCCCATGCGGGCACCGCGTTCTCCTTCCTGCTTCTAGGACGCGTGTGAGCGAGTTGTTTGTTTTCCGTCTATGCTGGTGCAGTCGATGTATGAACGAGTTACTCTGCAGGAATCTTATGGGGCCGCCTTTTTCAGTGTCTCCATGTAGGCGACGACGTCGATAAGTTCCTGCGAAGACAGGATCTTTTGCAGGTCAGCGGGCATCATCGACACTGACTGGCGGATTCTGTCATCGATCTCGTCAGTGGACACAGTTTGCTTGAATGCTTCGTTATCGATAATTGTCAGAATTTCGTCCGTTTCGCTCAAGATCAGACCGGTGGTGGTGGTTCCGTTTGATAGCACCAGGGTCCAAGTATCATAGTTGTGGCTGATTCCAGCACTTGGAAACAGGATCGATTCCAGCATGGCCTGCCGACTGAGTTTGCTACCAATCTCCGACAGGTCCGGCCCCAGATTTCGCCCGATCTTATTAACGATGTGGCATTTGTGGCATGTGCCCGCAGTATTGAACACTAATCGTCCGTTCTTCGCGTCACCTTTGCGGCCAATCAATTCACTAATTGAGTCGAGCTGCTCACCCGCTTTGGCTTCGGGCAACGGAAACAGTTCGTGAGCCATCTTGCGAAGTTCCTGATCAGCCGAGCCATGCAGCCCGGCTGCAACTGTCTGCCGTAGCTCGACAGTGATTTGCTCAGTCTTCGTCTGACGAATGACTTCTGCAGCCATCGTCTTGATTTTCAGAGATGCACGAACGGCAGCGCGGCGTAAACTCAAATCGGCATCACTATCAGTTATGAGTTCCTGCAATTCCGTATTGAATGCTGCGCTCCGTGAATTTCCAATTGCCATAAGCACAGCGAGACTTGTTTCTGGTGAATTGCTCTTGAGCATTTTCACAAGGCGTCCTCTCTCCGCAAGTTTCAAAAGGCTGCGTACGGCCAGCACGCTTTGTTCGGAGTTTGGCTGCTGCACAATTATCCGGGTTAAATCCGGATACCGGCTCACAATTCGGAACCGCTCAATGTATGCAATTCGTGACTCGAGTGGTACATGACGGAGAACGCGATTCAAAAAGAGAGGAGTCTCTGGATCATCGGACAACCGATCGGGATGCAGACGCGACAAGGATTCGGCTGCAATAAATGCTGCCAACTCAGCGTTAAGACTCCTGAGAGAAGTGTCCGATATCAAACTCAAGACAGGCGCATGTACCAGGTCCTGATTCTGGAAATCGAGTGCTCGGAACCAACGTGCGAGATCGTGAGTTGATGTCTTATTAGATTGTACAAGTTGTGTAATTCTCTCGACAATGAGTCCTGCTGTCTGCTGTGACCGACTGCGCCACAGGATTGCATCTGTGAGTGACGATGAAGCGGGGTTCGCTTCGATGGATTCAGCAAATGCTGTCCCACATTCATCCCAAATGCCGTGAGCAGCAATACCAAGGGCTTCCAAAAACCATCGGTCGCCCTCCGGCAGGGAGCGAGCCAGCGGTACCCACAAGGCAGGTCGCGATTCCGGATCCAGATTGCAAAGCGCAATGACGCATTCACGACGGACGGCGGAGGAAGCATCGAGGGTGAGCTTCTGAATGGTTTTGGTCAGATCAATCTGCAATTGACGAGCCAGTCTTAACGCGACGATACGAATGTTTTCATCAGGATCATCTGTAGCCCGGGCAATGTAATATTCCGCTCGGCCTTTCAGCTGAGCCAGTAGCCACAGGCCTCGAGCTCGAAAACGTGGATTCGTATTGTCCTGAAAGACGGAGTTAAGTGCCTGTTCAGCAGACATTCCTGCTTTGGCGAGTTTCTGCCAGCCCTGATAACGGGCATCACGATTACAGCTGAGCAACCCTTCGATTGCTCCTGGGACGGTAGAGAAATCAAAAGATGGATGTCTCCAGGCAGTACCAGGAGGAGCGATTCGAAACAGTCGTCCGCGATCAATATCTCCCTGTCGGTGGCCGCCAACTCCCGGGTCATACCAGTCAGCAATGATGAGAGACCCGTCGGCGGCGGTACTCACGTCGCTGGGACGAAACCAGCGATCTCTTGTGCTCGTGAGAATTGGATTGATTGACGCTGAGTACCCTGCGCCGTCTGATGTGACAGCATAACTACGCACGATGTTGACACCGGCGTCGCAATGCACCAGTTGATTGTGAAAACGCTTTGGAAGCAGTGAACCTTCATAGACCTCAATGCCGCAAGGGGCTCCGGCTCCTGTCAAAAGAACATTCGGGACAACGCCGGGGTCGTTCAGATGCCAGTGCTGTTGAGGGATTTCAGGCTCCATCCCTGTGCGGGCGTCCCGCCAGCCGGCACCTGTGATCTCATCTTTATAGCCGTAATTTCCATATTCCATCACGAAGTTAATACGCGTCGCGCGGTTTCCGTCGTCGTCGTTATCTGATTGCCAGATCGTACCAAAACTATCGACTGCCAATTCCCAGTTGTTACGAAAGTTCCACCCCAGTGTCTCCACACGACTACCATCCAGGTTGCATCGAAATGCCATTCCCTCCTGGTAAGGTTGCCGGTCATCCTGGACTTGGTTGCCCGCAATGTCGGTCACAATAGTGCCATCCGGTTTATGAAGCACTTTGCCGACGTTGCCAAAATTGAAGTACAATCTCCCGTCCGGACCGAAAGTGAACGCGTGGATGCCGTGATCGTGTTGAGTCCCTTCGACCGCGATAAACATCACCTCTTTTCGGTCCGGGATGAGATCTCCATCGTCGTCGTAGAAGTTAATGATTCTGTCCTGAGTTGACACAATGACTCGATTGCCCAGCACGCAGATTCCGTGAGCGGAATCAATGTCGCGCCCCTGGTAATATGTATGGCTGGAATCAACTGCTCCGTCGCCATTTGTGTCCTGTAGAATAAGAATGCGATCGCCTTCTTCACGATCCTTGCGATTTTGATTCGCGAAGCGACGGTAATTCACGACTTCGGCAACCCAGATGCGGCCCTGATGGTCGACATCGATCGTCGATGGGCTCAGCAATGTGGGTTCGGCTGCGATCAGCGTAACCGCCACGTCATTCGGAGTATCGAGCGGTTCGAGTGCAGCATCCGGTGTGCGACCAGGCTTCGCAGCAGGAACGGCGTTGTGAGGGGTGCCAGAAGTGAGAACCGGATTTGTCGGCAGTGGTTGCGTGTCCGCGTGGAGAATCGCTTGGCAAATGAACAGCACAGCAAATAAAATGAGCCTCACGTGTACAGACTCCCATACAAAAGTGAAATAAAAGGCCAGTAGAGACACTCGAGCACTGAATGTTCTCAAAATACAGCCGTTCTCGCCAGCATCGCCAGATAGAGAAATAGTGTGAGACAAAGTTGTACGATTGGTCGCACGATCAAAAACATAAATCCAGTACGAAAGCACGGGACAATGTTTTGCGGAGCATCCTCACCTTGTGATTCTGCTGCTGATGGCCCGTCGATTTTGTCCAGTCTCTAAATTTTCCGAGTTATCGGCGACCAGAGATGACAATCGTCGTGCCAGCAGTCAATGAATCAACAGGAATTCACTACTGTTGAGATAGGCCCAGAGCATGTCTTCTGTGACTTGCGTCAAACCCTTGTGAATTCCGCTCGCTCGACGACCACGTCTGAGTTGCTGCTGGAAGATTGCGAATTCCTGAGAAGTCGGACTGCGCGTAAGCACGGCACGGGAAACCCGTTCCAGGATTCTGTTTGCGGAAAGGTCGGATTGAGAGTCCTCCAGAGAACTCTCAATAGCCTGCCGAATTGCAGCATTGATATCGATGCCGTTCATCATCACCATTGCCTGAGCTACACTGCCGTTGAACTCGTTGGTCTCGTCGTGTTCATCAGTATTGTATGGCCTCGCAAACTGACTCACCCACTTATGTCTGTGGTCAGATTCTGTATCGGCAATGGACTCCTGACCGGAAACCGCTCGTACGGCCACTCGAATCGAATCATACACCTGTTCCGGTGTCATCCGTCGCATGTAGACTCGACTGAACAATGGAACTGTTCCATTTGCAGGCGAGTCATTTAGATTCTGATCAGATGACTGACTGGTCCGCTGCCATGCGTCCGAAAGAGCGATCCAGTATTGCAGCCTTCGCAGGTCATAACCGGAAGAAACAAACGCTTCGGTCAACGTGCTCAGCAGTACCGGATGACTCACCACCACATGTGCTCCCAGGTCATCGATCGGATTTGTGAAGCCGTAACCAAAGAAGTCTGCCCATACTCGATTGACCATCGCGCGAGCGACCCGCAATTGTGAGTCTGTCGCCAGGTATTCTGCCAACATGGATCGCCGAGGTAGTTCACTATCTGCTGGAATTTTGTGACCATCGTATGCTGGGAGAATTGCTTCCTGACGGCCATTCCGTGTTTCGAAAAACGTTAACCCGCCTGCCCTGCGATCGGTCAGACGCACGACTCGTTTGCGCTTCCCTGATGCTGGCAATTTGTTATCAGTGTATTCTCGAGTCGTATGCTGAAAAAATGCGTTGAGTGCCCAGTATTCCTGCTGTGGCACGTCTGGGGCAAACGGATGATTGTGGCACTGAACACACTGCAGCTGTTCGCCTAGAAACAGACGAGCCGTGACCGCGGTTGCCGGAGTCGCCTGATTATCGAGATGAGCCAGTAGAAAATTCGTTGCTCCATTTTCATCGGAACGCCCTTCCGCACTAATCAACTCTCCGACAATCGTCATCCACGAACGATTATCGCGAAATGCATCGTAGAGATAACTTTGCAACGCATCGCGATCGATTTGCAGACGTTGAGAACGTCCGACAAGAAGACTGGTCCACACTTCGGCCAGCCGTTTGCTGCGTTCAGAGCTATTCAGGAGCCGATGAATCAGCGCTGCCCGAGAGGTTGTATCTGATAGCTGCAGGGCCTTCTGTGTTTTAGTAATTGAGGGGATTCGACCGGTGATGATTAGCCAGGCCCGCCGCGTCCATTCGTCAGAGGAGGCAACGGGGGATGGCTGTGTGCTGTTCTCTGCAAGAGCTGTTGTAATTGCGTTGTTGATGGTGGCAATGATGCTCGCATCTGTAAATTCAGCAGGAAATTGTCGGCGATCGGGATCATTGAGATCCATCGCTGAAGCGACGATAGATTGATCAATGCTAGAATCCACGGACTCCAGGCTATCAAATGTCAGTGGAATCAGTTCGCCACGGGGTGATCCTTCTGCAACTGACTTTTGGTCAGCAGAAGGCGACGGCTCTGTCTCTGTGTTCTCAGGATGCGTCGTCACAAAATCGGGATGCTCAGCCTGCCAAAATTGAGTCAGCGAAACACCAATGCTGGCAACTGCGGCAATTGCCAGCGATATCAACCACCGGGATGTTTGTGATCTTTTCGAGCGGCGATTGTCGGCTGGTGATGTTTCTGTTAACGGCAGGGCATCGTTGCCGGCCGAAGACTGATGCTGGCCATCCCACGCTCCCCACATTAGTTGTCCATGAATCTGCAGCATGTCGATGTAGAGGTCCACGACGGTGGCGTCGGCCTGCATGAGTTCTGCCAGGCGCGACTCTTGTTCAGCTGTCATTGCGGTCTCGAGGTGACGACTGATGAGTTGTGAAGCTTCAATCCGTGGATCAGTCATGTGACTGCTCCGGATGCAAGGCGACGCTGAATGCAGTCAGCGAGGACCCGGCGAATTCTTCCGAGTGACTGATAGACCGAGTTCGCGGGGCGTCCCAGCTGTTGAGCAATGTCGTCAGCCGAAATGCCGGGAGTGTAACGGAGCTGTATGAGCTCGCGGTCCTTTGAGCGAAGTCGTTTCATACAGTTGGCCAGGGCTTCCTGTCGTGCTTCGAGTTGGTGACTTGAACTTTGTGTGCGACTGGCAACGAGGTCGAATAGTCCACCCTCAAGGAATTTAATCTTTGTGCCGCGGATTCGACGAAAACGAAAGACTTCGAGACGAGCGATTGCTCGTCCCCATGCCAGGAAATTAGTTCCCGATTCGAACTGATCCTTCTTCGCCCACATGATCAGGTTCGTTTCCTGAAGTATCTCATCCGCATCGGTGCCGTTACCAACCATGGGCAGGATGTGTAGAAACAACGGACGTTGAGTGGTACTCAAGAGCCTGATGAACTCTTCTTCGTTAAGCGTTTTTGTATGGGAATTGTTAGTGGTCATGAGACTAACCAATCAATTCTCTGATTGGACTCCCGCCATTTGCCAGTTTCATTGGCCGTCCTCGTTTTGAAGTGTGAACAGTATTCAGCGGAATGCCCATCGCGTGCGCGACAGTGGCCCAGATGTCTCCGGGAAGGTAAGACTTACTGTCGTCAGCAATCGTCACGCCGTCACCATCTGTAGCCCCAATGGCCT
>Ga0315315_10001286_pt1 | contig 22858 bp, 23 predicted proteins | sample M140m3416metaG_FD_203699 | JGI IMG/M metagenome (GOLD analysis project Ga0315315, IMG submission 203699) | Ammonia-oxidizing marine archaeal communities from Monterey Bay, California, United States - M1 40m 3416 | ecosystem: Environmental > Aquatic > Marine > Intertidal zone | place: USA...
AATTGTATAAAATATTATGTAAAATTGTCTTATTTCCAAAATATATAAACCATCTACACATTATCTATATTTAGATTTTGTTTTATTTTATTATATGAAAATTTACTCAAATTTAAATTAATATATGATTGTAATAATTTATAATTAACTAAATTACTATTTGAAATATTTGAACTTAAATGTATATCTCTATCCATAAAATTACTAATCATATCATATTGTTCTTCTGATATAGAATTTATAATTTCTATTTTTTCTTCAATAGTATCGTAACTATTTAATATATTAATTATTTCATTATAATTTAAGATTTTTATTATTAACTTTACTGTTTCCATTTCTATAAATTTTATATTATCTAATATGATACTACGGTTATTTGTATTCAAAATACAAAAAACTATTTGTTTAGAAAAGTATGGAAAATAACTATCATATAAGTTCTCATTTACATGATTAAATAAATTTTCAATATATGATTTTTGTCCAGGACTCATATTTTTTAAACATTCTAATTTATCATCACTTATATAAGTTAAACATTCAATAAACTGATTTAATGATAAATTATCCACTACTCTATATAATTTATCTAAATCTAATTGCAAAAATAACCTACTTAATACTCTAATATTTAAATAAGGTAACAAAGTAGTGATTTTATTAGCTGTTAAAATAGTAAATATATCATAAAATGTAGAGATTTTTAAATTTTTCATTATGTAAATGCATGTTGGTGAATTAACTAAATTAATAACTTTTTTTATAAATTGACAATCTTTTTTTAAAAGATGAGATTTTATTTTATATTCATTAGATGTCCCTAATAATAAAATTATTTGTAATTTTGATACATTTCTATTTTCAATTTCATCAAATGTTAAATGTGTAAATTCTGAAATTTGACTAAATCTAAAAATAAAGTTATAATTTAAGTTTAAAAAATTTATACTTTCTTTATCAAATTCATTAATTAAATTATTCAAAAATTGTTCATCTATACTATTTATAAAAATTTTAAATTTTATTTCATTATTTTTAATAAATGGATAAATTTGTTTTAAATTATAAAAGTAAATATTTGATATATTCATTTTAAATTTTACATCATCTATTTCATCTATTAAAAATAATAAATTATTATCATTAAATGACTTAATTGTTAAATTAATATCATTATATATATTTACATTTTCCCATATTTCTGTTTCTGAAATTTTATTACTTTTGTAAAGACATAATAAATTTTCTATTCCAATATGTTTTATAATTTCTTTTTTAGTATTGTTATTTAACATCTCATATATTTTAGTTATGTGCATAACCCCCATATCCAAGTAGTCTTTTATATTAATTGAATTATTTAATATACATGCAAGATCTTCATTTGATAACGATTTATAATAAAAATAAAATGTATCCTTACCAATGTTTAATAACAATTCTTGATCCATTATAATATTGTTATATTTTAATCTTTAAATTAAACCATATTGAATCTTGCACCATATATTTGCTATTTCATAAATAGATTTATCATCTAAATCAGTATTTTCCATATCATTAATTAATTTTTTTTTTAGATGATCTAAATTAGAATAATTATTAATTTTTTTAAATATTATTTTTTGTAATTTTGAAAAAAGTTTATCATTAGATAATTTAACTGTATTAAGATTTTTATTACTAACTTTATAATCTATATATTTATCATTTAATAAATTATCAAAGTCTCTTATAATTTTTACTCTATTTGGTACTTTAGTGTATGACTTTTTAAAGTCATTGTTATATATTTGGGCAATATGACAAAGACAAATTATGTTATAAATATCTTTATTAACTTCCATATAATAAATTAATAAATTATATGGGGTAATTAAACTTAATTTTTTTGTTTTTTCCATTTCTTTTTCTTTCTTTGAAAATCATCTCTATCTTTATTAGATGTGAAATGTTTTTTCTTTTTTTTTCTTCTTGTATTACTTTTCTTTTTTTTTCTTCTTCTATTAGCATGGATTATATCATATGAATCTTCATAAAATAAATCTTCAATATAATATAGCTCTGACATTGGGAGAACATTGTCAATTTCGACAATGATTTCGTCATCTAAATCGTAAATCACTTGTTCAATATCATATTCGATATTGTAATTGCCATCCTCTTTGTTTTTGATAGGATGCCTGCAATAAGGACAAGCGTTACGAATTAGACGATCGAAACACATTGTGCACATTAAATGACCACATTCAAGTTCACAGATGTCTTTCTTAGAGGTTATTTGCTCCATACATATTCTACAATCCATTATTATATTAATAGATATATAAAAAATTATGGGTATAAAGATATTTTAATCCTTTAAATACTATATATTTATTTACACTTAAAGACCATTGGATAATAATAATCATATGAATAGTGAAATAAGAAGCAAATCAGTTCATAATAATCCAAAGATTACAATAAATAAATTCTCGAAAAGGATCAAACCATTAGAAGTATTTTCTAAAAAAAGAAATCTAAATAATTTGAATTCAATAGAAAAAAAATTGTTATCCAATAAAAATTAATAATATTTTTTATATATATGGATAAAATAGTAGGGTTAGTATTAGGAGCTACTATCATAGGTGGAATATTATACAATAATGCTGAAAAAATTAAAATAGAATTTATGAAACAAAAAGGAATATATCAAGCAAAAAAAATAGCAAGAGATTTTTTTGCTGAAGAATTAAATAAAAATCCACAAATTACATTAGATGAAGCAATTTTAAAATTTGAAGATACAAAAAATGAATATTCTTCTTTAGAAGAATTTGTTAAAGATAAAACTAGAACAGTAGAATCTTATAGAAAGGCATATAAAAAAATTTTTAACCAAGCAAAAAAATTATAATTGCTTTAGAATATTTAACTTTTCATTTATCATATTTACTAATGAAGGGTGATCTATTTCAGTAACAAATACTTCTATACTTGATATTATATCTAATGAGATATCTTCAAAATTTGTTATCTCTTTAATTAGATTATTTTTATTAATTAAAAAATCAATAAAATTAATTATATTCAAAGCCATATTTGTATTACTTGTATTCTCATTATCTTTAAAAAAATTATAATAAGATACTAACTTTTTACGAAATTCTTCTCTTGTTTTAGGATCCATAAAATAATATTATTATTTAAAATATTATTTTATTTAATTTTCAATTTATAAATTATAATAGTAACTAAAAACAATATGTAGAACTTTGATAATTAAACATATATCCTAATTCATCATATCTCTTTTTATATTTTTCCCAATGTCTTCCTAAAAATATCTTCAAATGATTCTCTCTAAGATGAAAATATTCACAAATATAACATTTTTCTATTTTATGCATATTTTTATGTAAGTCAACTATCCAAATAAATTCAATGAAATCAAATGATATTTCATCAAAGTCTTCAATAACTTTAAAAATTAAATCACCTGGAATTATGTTTGTATGATTGAAATTATACAAATTTTTATGATTTGTATAATGATAACAATTAATTAAATTTGCCATTAATTTAACTTATATAATAAGTAGTAATATATAAATTTATATTCAATTTAATCAACTTCTTCAACAGATGGTCCTTGATTTTCATCTGGCATTCCTCCTGGCATACCTCCTGGCATACCTCCTGGCATTCCACCTGGCATTCCACCTGGCATACCTCCCGGCATACCTCCTTCTTCACCTTGTGGCATTGCACTAGCATATGCTTTACTCATTATTGGATTAAATACACCTTCTAATTCCTTATATTTTGCATCATATTCTTCCTTTGAAGCATCGTGATTATTATCTAACCAACTAATTACTTCATCTGCGTTTTCATTTACAGCTGTCCTATCTTCATCTGTAAATTTATCTTTTAGCTTTTCATCTGAAAGACTATTCTTTACTTGATAAGCATAACTTTCTAAACTATTTCTTGCATCTACTTTTTCACGAGCTTGCTTATCTTCTTCTTTGAATTTTTCTGCTTCAGCAACCATTCTTTCAACATCATCTGCACTTAAGCGACCTTTATCATTTGTTACTGTAATCTTTTCAGATTTACCTGATGACTTCTCTACTGCTGATACATTTAGAATACCATTTGCATCAACATCATAGGTAATTTCAATTTGAGGGATTCCTCTTGGCATTGGTGGAATACCATTTAGATTAAATTCACCTAGTTTATTATTATCTTTAGTAAATTGACGTTCACCTTCAAATACTTGAACTGTGCAACCTGGTTGATTATCTGCATAAGTACTAAATACTTGTGATTTCTTACAAGGGATTGTAGAGTTACGTTCGATAATCTTAGTCATAACACCACCAGCTGTCTCTACACCTAGAGATAAAGGTGTAACATCTAATAGTAGAAGATCATTTACTTTACTATCTTTAACACCAGATAGAATTGCTGCTTGAACTGCTGCACCATATGCAACTGCTTCATCTGGATTAATACTTTTATTTAAATCTTTACCATTAAAATAACCACTTAGTTGTGCTTGAATTTTTGGGATTCTAGTTGAACCACCAACAAGAACAATTTCATGAACATCAGTTTTACTTACTTTTGCATCCTTAAGAACTCTTTCTACTGGATCAAATGTTTTTTTGAACAGATCTACACATAAAGATTCAAATCTAGCTCTACTAATTGTTGAACTAAAATCAATTCCATCATGTAGAGAATCAATTTCTACATTTGCCATTGTTGCAGAAGATAGAGTTTTCTTTGCATTTTCACATGCAGTTTGAAGACGTCTTAGGGCTCGTTTATTATCACTAATATCAACTTTGTTTTTTCGTTTGAACTCAGCCATAAAATGTTCCATTATTCTACGATCAAAATCTTCTCCACCTAAATGTGTATCTCCAGCAGTTGCTTTAACTTCAAAAATACCTTCATCGATTGTTAGTAGTGAAACATCAAAAGTTCCACCACCAAGATCATAAATTAGAACATTTTGTTCTCCAGTTGCATTATTATCTAAACCATATGCAATAGCTGCTGCTGTTGGTTCATTAATAATACGTAATACATTTAAGCCAGCAATTGTTCCAGCATCTTTAGTTGCTTGACGTTGTGCATCATTAAAATATGCAGGGACTGTGATAACAGCATCAGTAACATCTCCACCAAGATAACCTTCCGCAACTTGTTTTAGATTAGCTAAAATCATAGAAGAGATTTCTTCAGGTTGAAATGTTTTATCTTCTCCTTTATATTGAACTTTAATAACTGGCTTTCCGTCAGAAGAAGGTTCAACTCTAAAAGGGAAATGTTTCATATCTGCTTGAACAGTTGAATCATTAAATTTACGTCCAATTAAACGTTTGGCATCAAATACTGTATTAACAGCATTTTGTGCAGCTTGATTTTTTGCAGCATTTCCTACTAAACGGTCATTATCTGTAAATGCTACATAAGAAGGGGTAGTTCTACTACCTTGACTATTTGCAATAATTTCTACATTATTATTATTCCATACACCCAGACAACTGAATGTGGTTCCTAAATCAATTCCAATACAATGTTTACTCATTTTTATAAATTACTAAGTAATGTTTAAATATTTTATAATATCAATTTTTTACTTAAAAATAGTTAAGATGATACATTAATAGTTACTAAATTGTCATTTTCACCATAAACTCTGATTCCATATGCTATTGGCATTGGATATACCTGATTTGATCTAACACTGGTTATGGTTTGAGGGTTATCGTGTTGAGTTAATTGCAAAATTTTTTTATATTCTTTTTTACAATTATTATAATTTATAACTGTTATAAAAATTAATAAAAAGCCAAGAACTGACATACATATAATCCATAAGTTATTCATAATATAAAATAATTTAAATTTTCTAAATATCTTTATCTAATTTAACCTTGAACTTTTTGATAAATTCATCTTTAAGAAAAAGTTCTATTCCTAAATCTTTAGCCTTAGTTACTTTACTTGAAGTGCTATCTTTATCATTAGTTAAGACATAATTTGTATTACTGCTTACTGATGTTGAAAGTTTACCACCTTCTTTTTCAATATGTGATTCTAATTCTTTATCTCTGAAGCCTGTAAATACAAATTTTTTATCCTTAAATTTACCATTCTTCTTCGTTGTTTTTTTTATAATTTTTACTTGAATTTTTTTATTAGTATTTAAAAAATTCTTAAATTTATCTATATTCTCAACAAATTGAGTTGCAGTCTTTGTATCAAAACCATCTATTTCAATTATTTTATCAATAAAAGCTTGTTTACCTAACTTTAACTGTAAAACATTTGGATTTTTATTTATAATCAATGACAATTTTTTACTACCTAAACCATGACCAAATAAATTACTAGCTGTCATAACTTTGCTTAACTCTACATCCTTAATAGCTTTTTGTATATTTGTATGTATTTTTGTAGCCATCTTTTCTTGAAAGCCTTCTATTTCCATTAAGTCATCTATAGATGCATTAATAATTGTATTAACATTATCTAGCCCTATATCTATCATTTTTTTAACAATACTCTCGTCTACATATTTAATATTCATTTTCTTAAAAAAATAAGTTATATTTTTTACAAGAATATCATAATTTATAGATTCACTTAAATTATTTACATCTACTATAAAATCTACTTTTGTTTCATTCCAAACATATGGAATTTTAGGCAAAGTTGGTTTCACTTTTTTGATTACTTCTAAAATATATGGAATAACTTCTCCTGCTCTAGTTAATTTAATTTCTGCACCAATTCCTAAACCGGATTCAACTACATTTTTTGCATTGTGACCAGTTACATGAGTTATTTTAATTCCACCTATAATAGTTGGTTTAATATGCACTCTGGGTTTTATTAATCCATCTTTTGATACTCTCCATTCTATATCTGTAATTTCAGTATCCATAATTTGATCTTCTAATAGTTCTTTAAATGCAAAAGCATATTTTGGATTTTTTGTTTTATTCCTAGTATGTTTACTATTATCTGTTACAATTATACCATCAATATCATAATTACTTTCTTGTTTTCTTTTTTTGAAATAAGAACTTAAATAATCTTCATCTATTTTTTTTACTAATTTATGTTCTACAGTTTCAAACTTTAATTTTTTTAAAAGTTTCATTTGATTTTCAATAGTATCGAATGGATCTACAACTTCATAAGCTACAAAAGTTATATTTTTTATTTCTTTTTTTGTAATACTTTTCTTTCCTACTAATCCATTAATCATAGCTCTTGCATTAACATATACTTCTTTATTCTCTTCATAAATTTCTTTATTAATTAAAAGTTCTCCTCTTACAACTAAGTTCATTTTAAGATCTGGAATTCCATTCATATGAGTTAGTAATGAACTTATATTAGTTCCAATTTTTCCATTACCTCTAGTGAATAGCATATGTTTACCATCATCTCTTAAAACTAGTAAGCCAGAACTTCCATCTAATTTATCACTCAAAATATAATCACCTTTAAATTTTTTAACCCATTTATCAATTAAACCAGTTCCTGGTTTAATTTTATCCATACTACCCATATGAAAAGGTAGTTTAACCTTATCTTTGGAATGAGTTTCATGTGCAATTTGCGTTAATAATTTATGTTTTGGATTTCTTCTTTCTAATTCCTCTCTTAATAAATCATATTCTTGATCTGTCATTAAAGGATTATCAAAATTATAATACTGATCATTTGCATCAGTAATTAATTTAACTAAATCTTTTAAAGAAATATTTGAAATAACTTCAAATGGATCATCTTTATAGTTATCTAATAGACTCATTTATATTAATTATGTTTTTAATAATTAATATTAATTTAAGTCAATTTTTTAATAATCATCTGAACTACAATACGAACTACATGACGAGTCTAAATATTTACATCTACAATATGGACACTCATTTAATTTACAATAGCAATCACTACAAAATCCTACATGTCCACATTCTGATATAGGAATATTTATTGCTTTTTTATCATAACATATTATACATTCATCACTTATTTTAAAAATATTAACAGGTGATTCAATATATTTTACTTTTATCTTTTTAGTAATCCAAAAAAACAAAATAAACCTTTTATAAGTTATATAACTTTCATTTGGACTTAATTCAATTTTATAAAAGTAGTAATATGATACATTATTTATTAAAGATATTTCATCATAATAAACTAAAATTTTATTATTTTTTATGTATGCATTACCCTTTAATGATATTTTTTTATTTTTAAAATAAAAATTATTCAAGTTAAAATATGACTTAAATATTTTAAATTTATGTCTATTTATTTTTCCAAATTTAAATTCTATATTTTTACATTTTTTTTTTAATTTTTTAATTTCTAAATTTAACATAATTTTAAAAATTAAAAAAAATATAAAATGTATTAGTAATAAAATAAACGCCAATAACATTAATAATAATAAAAATAATGATAATGATAACTGAATATTATTTTTATGATTCATAATAATAAATTTTATTATTGCTTTAAGTTAGGCTTGTAAAAAATTCCAAATTTTATTATTTGGATTTAAAACATATATATCATTTGGATATGATACGTTTCCTTCTCCATTTTTTGTAAATGACACTTTTGTTCTTAAATTATAATCCATATCATCCGATACAATTTTATAACTTGAACTAGTTTCCCCGTTAATATCTTGCCATATTTCATCATTTAATTTCTTTCTTTGCCATTGGTAATTAACATCTGTTATATTAGAGTCATTATTAATATAAACACTTACTTCGTCACCAACTAAACTAATAACTTTATTACTACCTATTATATCATTTATATTTTTAATTGTTTCAAACTCTTTTACTGTATCTAAACGATTATTTAATATTTCAGTTTTAAAAAAACAGTCAATTACACTATTTCTAATATTACTAATTCTATTATTAATACTATCAATTTCCTGTTGAATAAAATTAATATTTTCCTTATTAAATAGTAAAAAAGAATTATCAGTAGTATCATTTGTTGATTTATTTAAGTTAAATTTATCAAAAATTTCAATATTGAAAGTTATTGCACCAAAACTATCATTTTCATGAACTATATATTCAGCTGTCCATTCTAAATCCGATTTTTTTTTAATTATAACATTATTTGTTATATCATTTTCACCTGACTTAAACTCCACAATTGGATGATTTATTATTTTATTTGTTTTAAAGAATAATATTACTATATCATTTGCTTTTAGATCTGTATTAATACCATCTGTTTCTAATGAAACCAAGTCGAATTCTGGGTTTATTTCATTAGAATTTACTACAAATTCTGAAATTAACAATTCTGTTACATTGTCAACATCATTTTTTACAAAAATTTTTGCATTATTATAAATTCCATTTTCTAAATTATCAAATATTATAACATTTTCACCTTCTACAACATTCATTGTATTTGATTTAACTCCACTATATCCATCTATAACTCCATTAGAATCACTTTCAAATCTATATTCTACATTTGAATTTATTGTAAAATTTATTGTTGACAATTCAACAAGTTTAATTTTATCTGTATTTATGTCAATAACTGAATTATCAGTTGTTTTTGTAACAATATCACCTTTATTTCCTGCTAAATCTTCATATTCTATTTTTAAAAAATCATTACTTTTATCAGTACTTTCTTTTATTAAATATCTTCCCACTACACAAAATTCATTTACTTTAATTATATTAGTATCTTCACCAAAAATTTCAATATTAGGTGTATTAATTGGTTTATCAGCTATTACTTCAACATTTATTATATCATCTATTTTACCAAACAATTTATTTGAATTTGATGAATAAACCTTAACAATTCTTAATTTAGGTTTAGATGTATCGATTTTTACAAATGAACTATCTGTTACTTCAGTAACTTCCTTTCCTTTTACTTTTAAATAATCCACATAATTTATATTAAATTTAACTTCAGATGAGATAGCAGCTTTACTAACTTTATAAAATGCTTCATATTCTGTTTTACTAATTTTTTCAACATTAATATATCTATTAGCTATAACTACTGTAGGTTTTAATATTTCTTTATTAGCTTTTAGTTTTATTTTAATAATATCATTAAATGTTGCAAAATTAGGATTTTTACCACCCGACTCTATATGAACATAATCTAATTGTGGTTTTATTCTATCCACTTTGAATGACTTTATAATTAGCGGCTTGGAAATATTTTTATTTGCATCTTTTATTTTAATTGCACCAGAATATATACCATCTAATCTTGTTTTTAATAACATTTTATTTACTCCTATTTCAGCTGTTTTTTTGTTAGATTTAATATTTCCTTCATATATTATATTGCCTTTTTTAGAACTTTTAAAATAATAATAAATATTTTTGGAATTTGTTACATCTGGAATAGATTTAAGTTCAGTGAGAATAGGAAGTGTATTATCTTGTAGAACTTTTATAGTATAATCTATAATATCAAAGGAACTTTTATAAAATACATTAATTAAAATTTTATTATCACCTACGTTATTAATATTTGGAATTCCTGATATTAATGCAGAACCATCATTATTATTTATTAAATTTAACCATGATGGTAAATTTTCTACTTCAAAATAAACTTGTTCATTTGAACTAATTGTTTTAATTTTATAAATATATAAATTATCCGTGACTAATTCAGTAGCACCTCTATTAATTACAATATTTTTCAGAGTGTTAGCTACATTTTTTTTTCCATTTATATATAAAATAAAACTAATAATTTCTGACTCTTTTTTTATATGAAATATTACAGGAGCTGTATTTGTAGGTATTCCATTTAATTCTATAATATCATTATTTATATTATAATCTAGCCAATTTGAAGTTAACATAATCTCATCATAATCTTTCATCACAAAGCTAAAATAATAATCTTTATTTTCATTTGCTTCTGGTAAAGTAAATGTATTAGAATCACTAACATTAAAATATGATATATACTTGTAATCTAAAAACCCATCATTATCAAAATATGTAATCATTACTCTTAGTTGTTTATTAACATGATCATTTTCTATTTCACAATCATTTCCTTTGCATAAATTTTTCCATTTATCTTCTATTTTTAATTGCCAATTAATATCTTTTACTTTCAAAGAACTTCTATCTAAAAAGGTTAAAGTATTTCCTACTTTTGGTAAATTTATTATTTTTAAATTATTAGAACTACCACCTAAAATACTTGCTTTAATATTTATATAATTATCAATTATAGTAAAGTACATAATTATTATAACTAAAATTATAATAAATAAATAATGGTATAAATTAGATTTTATTAATATTAATTTTATCATCAAATTTAAATTCTTCTGAATATTTTAAGTTTATTCTTTTATTTGAATCAATAAAATACATTTTAATTCTTATTATTTTATCATAATCAGATTCATTTATTTCAAAATTTAAATTATTTGAAGATTTTATATCTTTCCATCTTCCATTAATTCTTTCCTGCCATATAAATAATGTCATAGATGAAAATATATTATTTTCTACAATATTAATCATACTATCTAAATGTTGCAATTTTAATTTATTAAAATAACTACTTATACTATCTAAATTATTTTGTATTGATAAAAATTGTGTCTTAAAGTTTTCATAATTTAAGTTAGTAATAGTCATATTTGTATTAAAAGTCTTATTTGAGATATTTAAAATATAATCATTTTTATCGGTTATTGATAATTTAAATATAATGTCACCATAAGGAATTTTAGGTGTAACTTCAAAATTTATAATCCAAAAACATTCATTAAATATATTTTGTATTTTTTTATCAAGTTTTATTATTCTACCATTAACTTCCAAATCTATATCTATATTTTTTACAGGTTTATTAGTTGTAAACATAATTGTTATAATATTTCCAATTGTTGCAATTTTATTATTTTCATTATCAGATATCATTGATAAATTTAAAACTTCAAACTTATTTTCATCATTTATTATTTTAAATTCACTTATATCTAATCTAGTAGTATTTCCTAAATTATTTTTAACTTCCAAATATTCATTATATTTACCTTCCTGTAAATTATTTATCTTAATACAATTATTTCCTTTTCTTACATAAGAAATATCTGAATTTAAATTATTACTTAAAAGTATTTTTCCATCTTGACTTGAATTAAAAATATAAACTGGAGACTTATCATATGTCACTCCAATTTTTTTAATTTCTTTCAAATTTGGCTTATCTAAATAAATATTAAAAGGATTTTTTTTACTTTTAAAAGGTTCTCCTCCTAATCCATTAAATCCTTTAAAATTTATTAAATATACATTATCATAATCTAAGTTATCTAAATTATTAATATCTAGAGTTGCTCTGAATTTATGATCTCCAGTATTTTCAATTGCAGCGATTTTATCAAAAATAAAAATTTCAGGTATTACATCCTTATCAAATGTTACATCTAAACTAATTGAATCATTTCTATTTAATGAATTATCATTACTTGTAGATTTTAATTTTATATCTTTAATATTTGGCTTGACATTATCAATAGTAATATAACTATCATCTGTTGTTTCGTTACAGTTATAAATCATATTATTTCTATCTAAAAAAGTTATGTTAAATTTTAAATTTCCAACATCATCAGCTTTTATTTTATATTCGAATTCATTATTAATTAATTTACTCAAAGGAATATACTCTCTCATAACTTTAATTTTGGAAATTTTTATAAATTCATTTGCTTCAATTATTAATTTTATTATATCTCCAGCCTTTGCTAATTTATTGTCTTTATTTGAAGATCTAAGTGAAACTTTATCTAATTTTAATTCTTTAGTCCAAATAGTAAAAGGATTAACAACTAAAAAATCTGATAAATTACCTGTCATATCAATAACCCTTAATTTAATATTGTAATTATCATCTTTTAGATTTGTAAAATTTATAGTATTAAGACCTATAATGACATGTTTAGGTAAATCATCGTTTACAATTCCATCATATACTAACTTTCCATATTTATTAGATGTAAATAATAAAGCAACTGAATTTTTTTTGTTAAAACTATTAATATTTTTAAGTACTTTTAATTTAGGAGCAGATCTATTAACTATAATATTTTTGAATCTGTTTTCAATTGATAAATTATTTTCATCAACGATATCACTATTTATAGAATCGATATAAATATCTCTTTTATTATTTTGATAATTCACAATTTTACATTTGATTATATTAGATGGAGGTTCAATAATGTATTTTGCGATAGTATCATTGGATAAATATACCTTTAAATTACTACTAACTATTGCTTTTCGATTAAATTTTAAAGATATTGTATCATCTTTTCCATATATTTCCAATAATGTAAATTTATCTTGAACTATTAAACTTTTACTTACAATTCTTTGTAAATAATTATCTTTATCCAAATATTTAATTATATATCTTAATTTTTTATTTACATCATTTTTTTTAATTTTGTATTGGTCATTATTAGAAACTAAAATCCATGCATTGTTATCGTATATTTCCCAAGAATAATTAAAGTTTATATATTTACTTTTATTATAGTATATTTGTATAATTTCACCTTCAATTATATTTCCTTTAATTAAGAAATCAGATATTAACATTATTATATAAAATATTAAAAATTTTTATTAGTTTAATTTTTTTAATTTTAATATATTTATATTTAATGGAAAATACTAAAGATAAAGTTAAAGAAAATGAAAATGAAACTAATCAAGTAAATAATCAAATAAAAACTATAAAAGTTTCATATTTATGGAAAAAAGGAAATAATTTTATATGTAGAAATCGTATTATTAAATCAAATGAAAAAAATATAAATATTCCAATTCTAAATACTTATGATGGTATCAAAGAAATTTTAGTTCAACCAAGACATATCGGATTAGATCCATTTAAAAATGATGACTCTCTTCTTATTATGAGTGAAATTTTTGATGCAAAAGGTAATAGATTATCAAACGACAAAAGATCTGATTTAGTCAAGTTATTAAATGCAAAAAAATCTACAATTGAAGCTAACTCGCCTAGATTTAGTTTTAGCATAAAAGTTACAATTTTAGATCAAGATAAATTTGTTGTATTACAAAATATTGCAGAAACATTAACTAATGTTGCAGTTAAAAGTAGAATTAATATCAACCAATATTATTTTGAAAATGATAATACAATTATAATTGAAAATGAACTAAATAATTGTTTAGATTGTTTAGATGAATTCTTATTACTTGAATATATTTTATTTAGAACATCTAAAGCATTAGAATTTAGTTATAAAATAAATAATCAATTCTCTTACAAATTTTTAGATAATAATACTACAAAAGAAAATGGTATTGAAGCTCTACAAGAATATGCTAAAAAATTAAATCCAATGAACGTAATCATACCAGAAACTGTTGAAAGACTGAAACAAGGTTATTTAATTGATAATACATTCACACTAGATCAGTGTTTATATGAAAGTTTTATTAAAGTATTCAATTCATTATATGAATAAGAACTTTAATTTATATAAATTTATTAACTAAAAACTAATTTTAATTAATAAATAATTGAAAATTTTATTATTTATTAATGAATATGATATAATATAATATGAATATGAATGAAAGTAATCTAATGTTCCAAGCTACGACTAGTAGCTATGATGTTAATAGAGAATTAACTAATATTCTTGACGAGGATATTGATCTCAAAATTGGTCTCGAATCTAATTATGGATACGATATAATTTATAATGATGTAGTTGTGTGTAAGGAAAAGAAAAATTATGTTAGCGACTTTATTTTTAATATAGAACATAAAAAGAATATAGGATATGCATATCAAATTAAAGTAGAAAAATCCTATTATTCAAGTTGTATAAGATATTATATATATTGTGATCCAGATATTTTACATAAGAGGATTCAATCAAAACAAATATACCAATTCGAAAATAATTTATTTAAATATATTTTTCAAAAAACAAGTCCAGTTCAGTTAATTGATAAATCTTGGAAGGATAAGTCAATAAATGAAACTGTAGAAATTTCTAAACAACCTAAAAAACTTTCTGTGAAATTATTTGAATATCAATTAAAATCATTAGCTTGGATGAAAAAAATAGAAGATTCAAATAATACTCATTTATTAGATACTAAAAGATGTATGACAGAATTAATTAATCCACCAAATGAAAAATTTAATGATATTTACTTTGATATGTTTGAATCGTCATTATATTCAAACAAAGTTCATACATTTAATTCTTTAGGTGGTATTTTAGCAGATGAAATGGGATTAGGGAAAACAATAACATCTATTTCATTAATATTAGAAAAACCTTATGTATATAAACCAAATAATATAGATGATACATACAAGTTTGAAACTAGAATGATTAAAGAATATAACTATTTAGTTAGTAAAGCTACTTTAATTTTATGTCCAAGTCATTTAACTAAGCAATGGAGTCATGAAATTGAACAATCTAATAAAAATATGAACCAAATTTTAGTTTTAACTAAAACAAATCATGAAAAGTATACATATGAAGATATTTTAAATGCAGATGTAGTTATAATTTCATTTCAATTCTTATTTAATATTAACTACTATACAAACTATGCAAATTTAATAGATTCTAGTAAATATCAGCGTAAAACTAAAAGTTGGCTACAAAGTAATAGAGATGTTAAAAAAAGAATTGATGATATTAAAGAATTAGCAACAATTCTAAGTGAATGGAATAAAACTAATATCCAAACAAATAATGCAATTTTTGAAAGTATATTTTGGCATAGAATAATTATTGATGAAGCTCACGAAATGTTCACAGATTCATATCAATTTGAAAATATATATCTACAAACAGTTGTAAAAGAACTTCAATGTCATAATAAATGGTATGTGTCTGGAACTCCATTTTATAATACTAAAACATTAGTGAATGTAATGAATTTCTTAGAATTTAATGCAAATGTTTCATATTGTGATAATTCATATCAACTAGATCTTGATAAAAGTATGAAATATGGCTTATCAGAGGGTAACGTTTTAAATTCAATATTCAAACAGGTTTATATTAGAAATACAAAAGAATCAGTTAAAGATCAATTAACCATACCTCCTGCAAATATAGAAAATATTTTACTTGAATTTTCAGATTTTGAAAACACATTATATGAATCTCTAAAAAATAACAATTCAAATGATTATTTACGACAAATATGCTGTAACATTCAAATTAGTGATAAATTTGGATCAACTGGCGAAATTCTTAATTTTAATGAAGTTAGAGAAAAATTAGTTAAAGATAATGAAAATAAGATTAAGAAAACACAAACATCAATTCAAAATTTAGATAATTCAGTTTCAGGATATGAAGCAAGAAAAAAAATGTTAGAAAATATAATTTCATCTTGTCAATTTATACTTAACTGTTTTAATTCAGAAATTAAAGTATCAGATGATAGTTGTCCTATTTGTAGGTGTGAATTTGATGATCCCGTAGTTACTAGCTGTGGACATAACTTTTGTTATGAATGTATTAATGAAGTATTAAATATGTCATCTTACAAAAAAGAGTGTCCTATTTGTAGAACTTCTATTTCTAGCTCTCAAATATTTAAATTAGAAAATCAAGTTCAAGAAAATAAAGAGAAAGTTGATGAGCTTGTATATCAATATGGAACTAAACTTGCAAAATTAATTAAATTATGTAAACAAATTTTATTAGATAAAAGTTCCAAGATTATTATTTTTTCAGAATGGGATAGACTTTTATCAATGATAGGAACTATTCTTAAAAATAACGAAATTCATAATGTATTTTGTAAAGGAAATGTTCATCAAAGAAATGCAGCTATTTCAGCTTTTAGAAAAAGTTCTAAAAAGAAAAAGAAAAATAGTTCAAAAGTAATTATGTTATCTACTGAACATGCAGCATCTGGAACTAATTTAACTGATGCTACTCATATTATTTTTATGGAATCACATATGGGAGAATATGGTATTGTTAAAGGAATGGAAGATCAAGCAATAGGTAGAGCTGTTCGCTTAGGTCAAGAAAATCAAGTTAATGTCTTTAGATTAATTATGAAAAATACAATTGAAGAAGATATTTTTAATAAATATTTAGAAGGGAAAGATAATGTAAATGAAAACCAAACTCAAAATAAAAAGTTAGATATTAACATTTAATATGATGAATAATCTGTTCCAAAATTCATTGGTTGTACATCCTTCTGCGAAACATAATATTGGACTTTCTTGTTCATTAATTTATAATTTCTATTTTACATGTACCATTATTTCCAGAAATAAATAAATCTATAATTTCATTTTTTTAAATTTTTTTTAAATATATTTAATAGAATATTAGTATTTTATATATATTTAAAATATAGATATATATACAATGAGTGACAGATTTTTTGATTCAAATAATTATTGGGAAACACGATATAAAAATAATGGAACAAGTGGAGATGGGTCATATGGAGTTTTAGCAATATTTAAGGGAGAAATAATAAATAACATTATTAAAAATTATAATATCAAATCAATTATAGATTTAGGTTGTGGAGATGGTAATCAACTAACTTTTTTGGACATAGATAATGTTGATTATATTGGTATAGATCCATCAAAAACAGTTATACATAAATTGAAAAAAAAGTATATAAAAAGTATTAATAAAAAATTTATTTTAATGACTGATATAATTACTGAAAAAGCAGAATTGTCAATATCATGTGATGTACTTTATCATCTTATAAATAGAGATATTTGGGAAAAACACATAGATAATTTATTCACAACAGGTTTAAAATACGTTATTATATACGCATATGACTGTGATAAGGATTGGGGAAATCATTGTAAATCAAGAAAATTTACAGATTTTATAGAAAAAAACTATTCTAATTGGGAGTTAATAAAAGTTGTTAAGAATAAATACCCCATATCTGAAAATTCTAATGATACTAATTCTTCTATGTCTGATTTTTATATATATAAAAAAAAAATCAGCCAGAAATAAAACTTTTAAAATTTAATAAAAGTTATAATTCTAATTTTATAAAAAATAAGGTGTCTATTTTATGTACCTGTTATGAATGCGATTATTTAGAAGGGAAAGATAATGTAAATGAAAACCAAACTCAAAATAAAAAGTTAGATATTAACATTTAATATGATGAATAATCTGTTCCAAAATTCATTGGTTGTAATGAGTCATTCTCTATCATATTTATTTCTTGTTTGACTCTATTTAATATATTATCATCAAATTGATGATCTGATTTAATATCATCATTTACATTTACTACTTCATTATTTACTATATCCTGATTACGAATATAGTTTATTTCTATTTCTTTTGATGCTAAATTAGATGTTTTTTTTGTGCTCTTATTAAATTTATACCTTAAATATAAAATTATAAATAAAAATAAAATAACAAAAATAAAATCACTGTAATTCTTCACAATATGAACTAATCCACCACCTGTATATTTAAATAAATTATTAACAACACCATCTTCTTCAACAATTCTATTATTTTTAATAACTTTTTTTAAAATATTCATTTCAATTAATCTTGGTTTTGTACTCATTATATAAATATTTTAAAAAAAATTTTATAATTAAATATAAATGGATGATTTTTTAAAAATAATTTTAGGGGTATTATGTCTATTAATATTATTTCAAGTAATTTATTCTTATATAACATTTTCGTCATTTTCTTGCCCAGATTGTCCGGAATGTCCTACTTGTGAAGAAAAAGATGATATAGTTCCTACCAATAAACTTATATCAAATTATATTGTAAATAAATTTATAGATAATATTGATGATGATACAAAAAGTATAGTTTTTTTAAAAGAAAATGTATTATTTGCTAATAATTATAAAGTAAATTTTGATTTAGATGCAGAATCAATTATGAGCAAAATTAGAAAAGAAGTAGATGACCCTGCAATTCAATTTATACAAAAAAATTTAAGATATATACAATCTTCTGATTCTACTAAAAAAGATAAATTTAATAAACAATATGCATTAAATGAATATCCTTCTCCATTAATTTATTTTGAAGGATCTAATATCTTATTTGGATATTTAAATGATAAAGAAAAATGGATGATTCTATTAGATGTTACAAAAATTTGAAAATATTAATATTAATAAATATTTAAATTAGTGTTATAAAATGTATTTATATTTAGAAAAAAAACAATGGGGTTATCAAACTATTTGTCCAGATGAAGAAAATACAATTGGATTATATCAGATTAAATATAAAAATAATGATAGATACTTAAATGTATGGATGGAACCATCATTTTTATCATACACTTACAAAAAAGAAATTAATGCAAAACAAGAAATGTGGAAACATGAAATGTTAGGTGCTCAATTTAATTCATATAAATCAAAAGAAGAAATAGATGAATTATTTGGTTTTATATACAATTTCTTAGATGATAATGGAAATGTAATTGTAACTTTATCTGAAAATGCAAATATATGGGGATGGGAATCTATCGAAAATGACGGCGTTACTTGGATTCGGATACATGAAAATAAAAATATATGGATGCCATATAAATAAAATTAATAAATAAACACTTATTTATTAAAAATAATTTAGTAAATCTTCATCATCTGAATCATAATGATAATATCTTCTTCTTGTATTTGACAAAGACCTTGATATTGCATTACACATCATTTTCATACATATCACTATCATTAAAATGAAAATCAATAAGCCACCGAATATATACATTAATAATACATAAATTATAATCTTTATATATATTTATAATTTAATATATATTAGTTCATTAGTTGTTCCATATAATGGAACGTCTTTATTAAGACGTTTAATTTCTTCTTCATTATCATTAAACTTAACACAAAAAACAACATAACTTGTTAACAATAGTACCCATATAAATAGTAATATTAAAGGTAAATTATTTTGTAGAAAATGATTAAACATATACAAATAAATAAAAATTAAATTGTATTTTATGATTTCAATTTTTATAAATTAAAAGTCATCAGTTAAAGCAAAAGCGCCTGAATTTTCTGCTTTTTTATATTGTGATACTCTTTGTTCGAAGAAATTAGTTTTACCTTCTAATGATATATTTTCCATGAAAGGGAATGGATTTTTAACATTGTAAATATTTTTGTAACCAAGTTCTCTTACTAACCTATCTGCAACAAACTTGATATATTGACCCATTAAATTACTGTTCATACCAATTAATCTACAAGATAAAGAGTCAGTAATAAATTCAGTTTCAATCTCTACAACTTCTTCCACAATATTTTTAATAATATCGTAGTCTAATTTTTCTCTTAACATTGAATATAACAGACAAGCAAAATCACAATGTAAACCTTCATCTCGTGCTATAAATTCATTAGATAAACATAGACCTGGCATAAGATTTCTTTCTTTTAACCAATAAATTGCACAAAAACTGCCACTAAAGAAAATTCCTTCTACACATGCAAATGCAACTAATCTTTGTGCAAATGATGCATTATCATCATTTATCCATTTAATAGCCCAAGATGCTTTTTTTGTAATACAAGGAATATTTTCTACTGCATTTAGTAAAAATAACTTTTCTTTAGTGTCTTTGATATAAGTATCAATCATTAAAGAATATGTTTCACTATGAATATTTTCTACTGCTGCCTGCCAAGTATAACATATTTGTGCCTCAAGTACCTTTACATCCTTTAGAAATCTATCAAGTAAATTTATATTTACTATCCCATCACTAGCTGCAAAAAATCCTAGAACATATTTAATAAAATGTTGTTCATCTGGATTTAGCTTTTCCCAATCTTTGTAATCCCTAGAGAAATCTAGTTCGTCTGCTGTCCAAAAACATTTTTGCTGTTTTTTATACATTTCAAAAATTTTGGTGTTCTTTATTGGATATAATACCAATCGTGATTCTTCATTTAAAAGAGGTTCATTTGAGGTTATTTCAACGCTATTCATTTATGTATATATACAATATTTTATTGTTTATATTTTAAATTTCATTTTTTTATATAAAAATATTAACTTCTATATGAAAAATTAGTGCCAAAAATTAGCTTATCCAATATGATTTATCATCCAAAAAATTACTATTAATATAAAATTATGAAAAATATATAGTAGTTATATTTTTCAACCACATTTATTTGAATTAAAACAGATTATTTTTATATTTTAGAATTATATATGGTACATATTGGAATTATTCCAGATGGAAATCGCCGATGGTGTAAAAAAAATAATTATGAAATCGCTACATTAGTGCAACATTGGTCAAATATTATTATCGAGTCCATACATAAAAATTCTACTAGAAGAATGTCAAAATATTTACAAGATATAACAGAAGTTAGTTTTTATGTTTGTTCTATAGATAACATTAATAGAGAAGATAAAACCAAATATTTAATATTTGATTTAATAAGATTTATTTACAAAATTTATAAAGATCCAAAAAAATTTATGACTGAACAAAATTTAGAGTATACGGAAGAAAATTATAAGAAGGGACAAGATTTTTTAAAAGATTTAACAATTAACTTTGTAGGCGATGTTAATTTACTACCAAAAGATATTCAAAAAATCTTAAAAGAAGTTCAAAAAAATAACAAATCAGAAAATAAATATACGTTAAATTTAGCAATTGCATATGATTATCATAAAGACATGCTAAATTTTGGAAGAACTGACCTAAAAAATTACACAAGAGAACAAACCGATATCGATTTAGTTTTTAGATCAGGTGGAGAGTGTAGAACATCTGGTTTTTTTCCAACAAAAACATTATATTCAGAACTTTTCTTTTTGAAAAAATTATGGCCTGAAGTAACAGTAGATGACTTTATAAATGTAATGAAAAAATTTCAAAAGAGAAATAGACGTTTTGGTAAATAAAAGTAAGCTATCAATAATATAAACAATAAAATTCCTATTAATGTAATAAAATTTCTATTACAAAACATTACAATATTAATTAAATATATTAAATAGCTATTAATCCATGAAAATTCATGACAATGAACTCCTAATTTACCTTTATTAATATTTTCATTTATATCATTATTATCTATTTCATAAATTATTGTTTGATCAAAAATATTTATATTATTATTATTGTTCAAAACAAAATCAAATAAATATGGACCTGTAGTTTTAAATACTGTAAATTCTTTATTTATATAAAATTTATCTATTTCTGATCTACATTTTTTAATTACTTTTAATATTAACTTATTTTTTTTATTAACACCGATAAAACCATTATTTATTAACTTATAAAATTTAATTAAAGGTATATAAGATACATTAATCTTATCTTGTATTAAATAATTATCTAAATTATCATTACAATGAATATCGATATCAACATATACACCACCATAAAAATATAATAATAGATATTTACAATAATCTATCTTTTGTATCATATATTTATATCGTTGTAAATTCTTCCATTCATTATTATAATTTTCTTTAATAAACTTTTTTAAATTATTTTCATCCCAAATTATAATTTTATAATTTTTATTATGTGTTTTCCAGCTATTTATATTATTTAAAAATTTATCTGGTATTTTCTTTTTACCTTGCCACCAAATAATATGAATAATTTTAGGTATCATATTATATGATGTAATATTTAATTTTTACATTTTTGATTTATTTAAGAGTATTAATCCTAAAATTATTATCATTACAGCTAAT
>Ga0315315_10001287_pt1 | contig 22855 bp, 23 predicted proteins | sample M140m3416metaG_FD_203699 | JGI IMG/M metagenome (GOLD analysis project Ga0315315, IMG submission 203699) | Ammonia-oxidizing marine archaeal communities from Monterey Bay, California, United States - M1 40m 3416 | ecosystem: Environmental > Aquatic > Marine > Intertidal zone | place: USA...
CCTCGGGCGATTGAAAAATCGAGTTTGCGTGGATACGGTGAGAGCCATGGGAATCAAGAGATAGCTATGGCGATAAAAGGATCGTGTGAGTGCGGGGAGGTGACTTTTTCTAGCTCGGCTTGCACACGCAATTCACGCTGTTGCCGCCTTCTTCACATCGCCCTCGGCAGCAGCACGCACTATGACCGCTTTCCGCCGGTGCAAATCCAGTGATTCCATTCAGGGCAGCGATCATCGCTCTTTATGAGGGCCCCGCATATCTCTGGATCAAAGCGGCGCTCTACACGCTCTTATTACTCAATTTCGGCTATTACTTGGTTGAAGACTGGTCGAGAACGAGCTTTTCACTCACCAATGCGGCCAGTTTTTACGATTGGGTAAGGGAGTTCAATACGAGTTTAGACGAGGTGGCCTGGTTCACCTTGCTGCTGATTTTTGAGCTCGAGACGTATCTACTCGATGAGTCTGGATGGACACCGCGCGCGGCGCGAATCGTGGTGATGATCAAGCTCATCACTTTTTTTCTGATTGGGCATACGCTCTATGTGAACCTTTTGGCATTGATGGAGATTCTTGGCCCTGTTGCACCCTCGGCCGCATCGGATCTCTGTGACCTCGCCGATACCGGACGATCATGGTTATTCAACCTAGACTACACCTCGATCACGGCGCAAACATGCGACGCTTTGCCTCGAACCGACCAGTATTGGGAAATCCCGAATGAGCCCGTCGTCACGTCTACAGCCGGACTCGAGTTGGCTCGGACACTTGCGTGGTGTGATTTTATGGAAACAGCCGCCTGGCTGAGTGTGGGTGCTGCCATGGAGGTCGCGATAAGAATCACTGATCGCGGAGTCACCTCTGGCTTGGTCGTCACGGCTTTAAGTTGGCTGAAGTTTGGGCTGTATGCGCTGATCCTCGCGCTCGGTGTTTACTGGGCCTACTGTGGGCACTGGGTGTACCTGTGGGATGAAGTGTTATGGATCTTTGGCTTCGCTTTTCTTGAGCTCAATCTTGATGGTTGGCGAGGTGAAATTGATAATGCAGAACATGACAGTGTTAAACGATGAGGTCATACAAATCACCACAACATTGCCAAGTGTCCACGACGGACAAGATTGCACAGGCGACTGCCAAGCAGACTTAGGAGACAACAAATAGTGATCCCTACATTCGGTAATACAGCGCCAGTGTCAGACGTAGTGGCAGCGTTGCGTTCGTCTGGTGCAGCGATCGTCACGAACGCTGCCACCACAGACTTGATGCAAGTCGTTGCAGCAGAGCTGCGCTCTGGTTTCGATGAGTGTGCTTTGGAAGAGCAGAGCGCATTTGATGGCGCCAGGACCAATCGTTTCAATCAGGTGCTGCGAGCATCGCCTGGCGCAGGCGAGCTCGTTGAGCACGAGTGGGTGGTGGCTGTGGCTGATGAGATATTGCTTCCCCACTGTGCGAATTACACGGTGGGAAGCATGACGGCAATCGAGATTTTACCGGGCGAGGGTAGCCAAGCCCTGCATCGTGACGACACCATTTACCCCATTGATCTCGCAGGTTTGGAGCTGCAGATTGGAGTGATGTGGGCCATCAATGATTTCACCGCAGAGAACGGCGCCACGCGAGTTGTGCCCGGGTCACATCGGTACCTGAGGTCGTGGCATTTACCCAATCTGGGAGAGTGGCTTCCCGCGGAGATGCCGAGTGGGTCGGCTCTCTTTTACCTGGGTTCTACCTGGCATGGGGGCGGCCCAAACCAAAGCCAGTCGCATCGCATCGGGTTGATCAATACGTACTGCTTGGGTTGGCTTCGACAAGAGTCGAATCAGTACTTCGAAAACCCTCCGCATGTTGCGAGACACTTCAGCCCGTCTTTGCGCGCGCTACTCGGGTATACCCCTCACGGTAGCGGTGACGACGAGATCGGCACCTTCGTCGGTGAGTGCGATGGATGGTTAAATACGCCACCCAGAGTCGAGTGGCGAGACGATCGAGGGCAGTTGGGTGGTGAGGAGCATGTCGCTACGCAAATGGGGTCCGACTGACTGCAAGCTTGAGACAACACTCACTGAAATGGATCGTTCGAGGCCGCGCACTGCGCGGTCTGTCTCAAGAAAACAATGCGAAATTCAAAGTGCTCAGCGCCATTCGATTTCCATCAGCCGCTCCACATCAATAGCACAGGTTGTCACAGCCGCTCTTTTTTGTGCCCGCCAAATTTCCCACGTTCGACTCAATAGCGCTGCTTGGTTATGCCGCTGGCGTCCATGTCCTGCCTTGAATTTCTGGCGCGGCAACTGATCCAATTCTCTCCTGATGGGGTAAGACCCCCACTAGCAATAGAGGCACCACCTCAATGATTTGTGGATTTAGTCACTACCCCGTTTCCTCTGCGGCGTTGTCTGGGCAGTCAGGTGACGCTAAGCCCGCCGATGATAAGTCGGCGCCCAGCGCGGAATCAGGCGCCCGAAAAGCCCAGATTTATGATCTTGCGCATGAGCGCAGACTGAGGGCGTTGCACTCTTACATTGAACAGGGCTATACCCTGAGCGAAGCAGCGAGACTGATTGGTGTGTCGACGCTCACCGTACATCGTTGGGACGATCACGGGCGACGCTAGGGCGCTGTAACACCTCAATAGCGTCATTAATCGACAGCGACCCCGCCTTTTGTACGGACGCGTAGATTCCCAGATTTCCTTCGCTGTGCCCCACCAAGTTGCGCATCACTTGGGTATCCCGTGGTAAGTCTGCAAAGCCGTGAGTTGTCATTGAGCATCGAGGGCAGGTGGATTCGATTTTCAGTACAACGCTGCCGACCGAGAGGGTCGCGCCCACCCAAAGCTGTTCCGGGAACGGATGCTCGCTCCCCGGAATATCAATCAGTAGGTTGGGGCGAAAACGGCGCACATCAAAGCGGCACTCCGAATCCAATTGATCCATGTTCTCGAGCGATTGTCGGCTCATGATCGACACGGGAAACGCGTCAAAATAGGTGCCGGGTGGGGATTCAAATTCAAGAAGCTCCTCGAATCCAGAGAGATCGGGAATGGGCTCATCGGGAAGGCGTCCAAAAACCGTTCTCAGCTCCAGCTCAAAGTCCTCGGTGTCGGGGGCGCCGCGTCGGTAATGATCGAGTTGCTCAGCAGGTAGCAAAGGCCAGAGGCTGACGGGGTGGCTTAACTTGTCAGACAGCCACTCGTTAATATAGTCCGAATTGGCGGCGGCCGATTCGCCGTCAGGGGCCGTAATCGTTGGCACATCAGGGCCCGTTCGCGCGCCCAGCGTCATAAGCTGAGGGAGTTTTTTTCCTCCGCGGATGCCACCGCGCCGCTCGTCCCGCACGGCCCAAGCGCGATCCCCCTGTATTCCCGTCTCGGTCACTTCGGTGGCAGTCAGTGACTCGCCCATCATAGATTTAACCGGATAACGAAAAAGCTCGATGAGAGTAGGCGAGAGCATGGCGTCGATTCCTTCGGCGGATTGAGTCAACCAGACCCTTAATGTATCAGGCGTTCCAAAGGAGTGCTTGTTGCGGCGGGGGAGCTGACTAGTGCTAATCTGGGCGGGCAGGAAAAATAGAGTCAAGAGTATGAGTGAGCGATTGTTGAAGAAAGTCGCGGTGGTGACGGGGGGCGCGTCAGGTATTGGGGAGGGCATTGTCAGGCGCTTTTGCCGTGAGGGTGCCCGAGTCTTGTTGGCCGATCTGGACGAGGCTAACGGCACGGCGATTGCCGCTGAGTGCGGTGCCGAATTTGTCGCGCTGGATGTGACCTCAACCGAGAGTTGGCAGGCGCTAGAATCAAGAGCCAAGGCCGATTTCGGAGGTTTGGACATTATGGTCAACAACGCCGGTATCGTGAGTAACCTTGATATCACCGCTGTCACCGTTGAGGCCTGGCAGCGGTTGATGAACGTCAATCTGACCGGAGTGATGTTGGGGTGTCAGACCGCCATCTCGCTGATGCGGGATAACCCGGGCGGGCCGGTTGGATCAATTATCAACACCGCCTCCTCAACCTCGTATCTTGCGATTCCTGATGTGGCCTACACGACGTCAAAAGCGGGCGTCGTGGGTCTCACGAAGTCAGTCGCGGTGCACTGCGCTAACGAGGGGTTCAATATTCGCTGCAACTCAATCCATCCGGGAGCCACGCTCACCGCTATTTTGAAAACCGCGATTGAACAAATGCCCGAGGTTGAGGAGGCGTGTAAGCGGATGTCGCCTTTGAATCGAATGGGCACGGTGGAAGAGGTTGCGGCTATGGCGGTCTTCCTGGCTTCAGATGAAGCGAGCTTCTGTACCGGTGGTCAGTACGCGGTGGAGGGGGGCACGGTGAGCCAGCACCCACGGATGTAATAACGGATCTCACCCATCACCCGTGACAAAGTGGGCGCCTGTCTTCGCGTGAGCTCTGGCCGGCCGGGCACCAAACTGGTGCGCGTCGGCACTTGAGGTGGCCCGGTGTACCTGTTGTACTCAGCCAAGCAGGATGATCGTTTACAACAACAAGGGGGAAATATGAAAACTTTACTATCTCTAATGGCATTTGCCGCGCTCTTGGTGGGCTGTGGTCAGACCGAAGAGGCTGCCGAGCCAGCTGCGCCCGCTGAGGCCAGTGCGCCAGCCAATGATGTGATCGTGGACTACGTCTGGAACACCGCAGCACCCGATATGACGGATGAGCAACTCGCTGACATCATTGCGCGGTGGAATGCCCGGATCGATGCCGGCGGCTATGACATGGACGCAAATGTCCTCAAGCCTCAATTCGAAACCGATGACTATGACCTGATCTGGGTGCTGCTGTGGCCCTCTAGTGAGGCTCGTGAAGCGGGCTGGGCAGACTGGAACGCCAATCAGGTAGACGACTGGAACGCGGAACTGGATGGCGCACTCTCTTATCAGGCTGAGAACGTTTTCAGCTTCAAGCCTGTTGGCGGGTGGGACAGTAATTTAGCCAGTGTTCCGGCCGGCGGCACTTTCTTGCCAAACTTTAGCTTCTGCAAGCTCAATGAGGGCTTTGACGACGCAGCCTTCAATACGTTCCGTGCCGAGTACGACGCCTGGTTGGCGGAGGGTAGCGATGCGGGCTACGGTTATTACATCATGGAGCCGCAGTTTGAGCAGGACGACGCGGATGTGGTGTGGTTAGACCTGTTCGCAGATGAAGCGGCAATGCAGGCCGGTACTGACGGCTGGACCGGTTCTGATTTAGCAGCCCAATGGGATGCGATGTTGGCGTGCGAGAACTATGCCTTCACTGCGACGGCGATCCGGCGTTAGAGCCTGAAGGCAAGAAACGGATCACCGGCGATCATGCCGAGGCTCTGCGGGATGGGTTTATGGTCAGGATGCGCGCGGCGGTCACCCGGATAAGGTAATCGCGTGATTGCCTTACCAACCCCGCCTCGTGCGGGGTTTTTAATGCCCGTTTGTTACGCCCGATTTCCCCAGCACCACGATGTCCTCGCCCGTGCCTCTGCCAGTGTTTTTAAGTCGTAGTGCTAGGTGGTAATGAGGCCATGAATCCCGGCGCCAATAATCACATAGGGGCTGTGTGGAGGCAGGGTCATCAGGCGAATTCGCCGATGTACTCAAAGGGTTCGATCAGCACGGGCATATCATCAGTGCACTCCCGGCCATAATTTTTTAACAGCCCGTTCCAGTAGCTTCTATGAAGCGGAATCCAGACATCGGGGTCTTGCACGGGTGGGCCGTCGAGGCTTGTTTCGGCGTGCCCGATCGCTCCAAAGGTGGTCTCGCGGATCTCGGTGAGGCGCACGATCAGGCGGGGCACGCCTTGGTAATCACACAGCACGACGGGAGTGCCGGCCTCTGCATAGGGGAAGTCGTTGGCATCGATTACCCAGGGGAGGCTGAATGTGGCCACCTTTTCCTGCGTTTTAATGTACGCGAAGATCTGTTCGGTTGTTTCGGCATCGATGCCAATTGAGCGGACCTGATAATCGCTCCCGAGCCCGGCGTTCTGCTCACAAGCTCGTTGCCAAAAGGCATCTATCGCGGCCGGATTGGGCTGTGCGGGGCCGTCTGCTATCAAAACATCCTGAGTCATCAGAACTCTCTTTGTATTGCGTCCTTAGACGCAGATCATGCTTTAAACAGCACTCGCTGGATAGTGGGTACCGGGAGCGTCAGTTACTCAAGGCCCGATCAAATTTGAGTACATCTCCGTATCAAACGGTATGCGGGCACTCAGCACATGTAGGGTGATGAAATGTATCAGTGGGTTGCCGGTTACCACTGTGAAGGTGGCCTTGCCCATCCCCACGAGTACCTGCGTCATCACGATGTAGGTCACGCTGAGGGCGCCGGCTTCAACCGAGCTGTAATCGACGCCGGGGTCAAAGAGGCTGAACACGGCATAGAAAAAACCCGCCAGTAGGATCACGGTGAGCTTGCAGTCAAAAAGCACCATGAGGCGAGGTATCAATATCACGTGCATCAGTAACACGACCGGTAACCCTGCACCGATGGTATTGGCCGCGATGCTGGTCGGAACGCCCACTGCATATTGTTGCCCGCTTAAGGAGAAAAAGTTGACGCCACCAATGATGGGCCCGAAAAAATCGAGTGCCCAGTAGGCGACAATAATCCATGCGTTTTTACGCCACTCCAGCGCGCGGAGCAGGTCCGCTACGCGCAAGCCCGTTCGTCGAAGCCAGTAAATGGGAATCGCGATATAGAAGACGCCGTTTAGCAGCATCCAGCTCACCACGTCCTGCCAATGATGGGTGTTGCGCTCGTAAACCTCAGGCCCCGGAAAGTGCAGTCCGGTATTCCAAAAATATCCTAGGCCTATTTGGGTGATCAATAGATAGGCGCAGACCAGCCAGAGTTGGGATCGCGCGCGCGTGACATCGACATGGAAGTCGCGCGCCCATTCAATGGGCGAACGCTTTCGCGTGAGGAAAAGAAGCAAAAATACGCTCAGCGCCAAGACGGGCAAATAGGCGCTCAAAAGGCTGGAGAGTGCACCCTCGGCAATCGGAGGGCGGTAATTGACGGTCGAGTCGAGCAAAAAGAAGGTAATCGTCACCGCCGCCCATAGCATTGCAAAACAAATGAATAACGGACGAGTTTTATCCACTTAATCTGCCTCTTATAATGCTCTGCTGAGGACGAGAATGGCCCGCCCGGCAGGATTCGAACCTGCAACCTACGGCTTAGAAGGCCGTTGCACTATCCGGTTGTGCTACGGGCGGCGGGGGCGAAGTATCCCACTCCAGACGAGTTGGGCCAAGTCGAAGACGGGTTATTAAAAGCCGCTTAGCCTCGAGAGCCCACCGCGCCAGCCAGTAAGGTTCGCACGCTGTGGTCTAGTAGGACTTCAGGCTCGATCGATCGGTCAAACAGGTTGATGAGTTGGCTGGCCTCGAGCGTGGCAATGCCATGGGTCATGGACCAAATCTGGGTGGCAAGTTGTAGGCTGTTGATAGGCGCATGGCTATGGGTCTCGCAGAATACCTCCACCAAGTTCACCAAAACCATAAAGCCGCCATGGTCCTCTGCGACGTTCTCGCGAATTTCTTCGATATCGCCACGGTCGTCCCACATCAACGAGAAGAATGCGCGTTTTTTTCGCGCATAGCTCAGGTAGGTGTGCCCCATAGCCAAAATGCCCTCTATCGAGCCAGTGGGGTGTTGCGAGGCGGTTTTGGCGGCCTCGGCACCGAGTCCAAGAATGGCCAGCTGCCTGACAGCCCGCAAAAGTTCTTCTTTGTCGGCAAAGTGCCGATAGGGCGCCGCGGCGCTGACACCGGCTCTTGCCGCAGCTTCGGCCATTGAAAACTCGAGGGTGCCGTCACGCTCGATCAGCTCTGCGGCGGCGATGATGAGCGCGTTGCGCAGATCACCGTGATGATAGTTGCAGCGGACATCAGTCATGCGGCCTCCCTCAATGAAGCGCGCGGCGCTGTCTCTGCCGGCGACCCATTCTTCAGGAAGTGGCGTCCGGGATGCATCAACAGGGTGTAGAGGGGCGGCACAAGATAGAACGACACAATGGTCGAGAGCAGCACACCACCGGCGATCGCCATCGCGAAGGGTGGCCAGAACTGACTGCCCTCCAATATTAGTGGCAGGAAACCGCCAAAAGTAGTGACGGTGGTCGAGACAATGTGCCGGCTCGCATCCATGACCACATCGACAATGGCGTCAGGGTCACCCGCCGTCGCGCGCTCATTTAATTTGAGGCCGCTCAAGATGATGATGGCCGCATTGATTGAGACGCCGACCGAACCAATTACGCCAATCAGGGCCTGAATACCCAGCGGGTATTGGAAGACGGCCAGCGCCAGCAGGCTCAGTCCAAAGGAGCAACCAGTCACACCAAAAGCGATACCCGTCAGCCGCCACGAATTGAAGGTCAGCAAAATGGTGGCCAGCATCGCAGCAATAATGGTTCCCAGCGGGGCCGTTAAGTCCTCCACCAGTTCCCCGCGCTCCTGACTGTCTCCACCGAACTCCAGGCGATAGCCGGTTGGTAGAGGGATAGGATGGGTGTCTAGGTCGCGTGCCAGCATCTTTAGCGCTTCTTCTGGCAGAACCCCCCGCTTGAGGAATCCTTGAACACTGTTCAGCCGGTCGCCGTTTTTCCGTGCAATAGGGCTTTCATCGGGCACCAGCGAGACCGTGCCCAGTGCGCTAAGCGGTATGGCGGGTATCAGGGTGTCGCTCCCGGGGTTGCGGATTGGAATCCGGATGTTGGTCAGGTCGTCGGCGCTGTCCCATTCCTGACGTTTGAGAATGGCGCGCACGGGGAGCCGCTCCGTGCCTTCTAGCAGCTCGCCACCGACCCGGCCTTTGAGCGCGCTCTGAATACCCCTCGCTACGTCGGCTTTACTGAGCCCTGCTCTTTTGAGAGCCGACTCGTCGAGATCAAAGACCACCTTAGGTGGTGCGGGTGCCATAAGAAGTTTGGTGTGCGTGACGTCCGGCAGAGCAGCCATACGCTGGCGAAATTGCTCGCCAAGTGACTTGAGCAGATCGGTGCTGGGCCCGAACAGGCGGACCTCTAACGGCGCCTCGACGGGAGGCCCCTGATCAATGCCGCGCACCAAAATTTGCGCCTCGGGAAATTCTCGATCAATTTCTCGCTGCAGGCGCATAATCAGTGAGTCGGTTTGATTTTCATCGGTGGTAAGCACCAACGCCCGGGACCAGCTTGGCACGCCTTTTACGTTGGCGCGCAGGTTGTAATAAAACTCAGGCGGACTCTCGCCGATAGACCAGTCTACGCGTCGAATGAGCGGCTCGGAGCGTAATTTTTGGTCAACCTCTGTGACCAAGCTTAGCGAGTCTTCAATCGAGGTGCCCTCCGGCAATTTGACGTCGAGGTACATTTGATCGCGATCGGTCCCCGGAAAAAACTGCAGCGTGAGCGTGCTCAGACTCAGGTATCCGGTTATGGGGAGTGTTAGCGCCAGCGCAAATGCTCCCAAGGGGTTGCGAATAGACCAGTTGAGGGAACGACGAAAAGTAGCGGTGAGTCGAGGGTTGTTTGCGCCGGCTCGCCACCAGCGGCGCTCCAGCGCGATGCCTGAGGGCAACCATCGAGAAGCCAGTACTGGCGTGATAGCAATCGCCAGTAAAAATGAAGACACCAACATTGCAATCACGGCGACTGCTATGGATCCGAGAAAGTCGCCCCCAGCGCCGGGCAGCATGACCAACGGCAGAAAAGCGAGAACGGTGGTGAGGGTGGACGACATAAGTGGAATACGCATGCGCGACACCGCGCCTTTCATCGCCTCGGTAGGGGGCAGTCCATTCAACAGTCGTTTGCGAATCTCATCGGTCATAACGATGGAGCCGTCGACCAGTAAACCCAGCGCCACGACTAGCCCGGTTACCGACATGTGTTGGATGGGTATTTTGAGATAAAAGAGGGCAATCATGGACATCAGCGTGCACAGTGGCAGGATCACCGCAACGACCAAGGCTGCGCGCCACCCAAGAGTGACCAGCAATACGGTTAAAACGAGGGCGATACCCATGAGGAGATTTTTGCCGACGTTTTGCAGGCGCTCGCTGGTATAGCCAGCTTGATCAAAACTGGTCTCGATAGTGACGCCGTCAGGCGCACTCGCGCTATAGGCTGCGAGAAACTGATCAAACCGCGTGCCGTAGCGATCGACCTGATAGCCCGGCTGCATTTCGACCGCAATTAACACAGAGCGTTGGCCATTTGAGAGCGACAGGCTTTGCAGTGGAGTCACCTCTGATTTGCTGACCTCGCCAAGATCCGAGATGCGGATTGCTCTCCCATCGGGCAAGCCCCTGACGATGACATTTCGTACTGACTCTAGGTCGGTGAACTCGCCCGTCAGCTCGACGGTGAGGGCGGCTCCTGCTCCGGTTAACTGCCCCGCAGGGGTGCGCGCGTCGGCCTCGGCCAGGGCGACGGCCACCTCGTCGATTGAAATACCCAGCATTGACAGTCTGGTTTCGTCGAGCTCTACCCGCACCTCCTCAATGGGGAGGCCGTAAAGCATCACGCGGCGAGTCATCGGCACGCCGCGTGCCGCGTCAGCGAAGAGGAGAGATTGTCGGCGCAACTGAGCGGGCGACAGCGGACGATCTTCGGTGCCCTTGATGGCAACAATCTTGACGAATTCAGTCCAGAGTTCGTCATCAAAATCCGGTGGAGAGCTACCTGGTGGTAGCGTCAGCGCGACCCGATCAACCACGTCCCGCAGCTCCGCCATGATTTGAGTCAAGCGTGCTGGCGGTGCCTTATAGTCGACCTCGACAAAAATCAGTGACACACCCGCCGCGGATCTGCCGTCGACTTCCATCACATCCGGCTCTTCGCGCAAGGCGTCTACCATTGGTTTGGTGATCAGTGCTTCGACCCGAGCGGGGCTCGCGCCGGGAAAGAAAATTTGTACCTTGGCAAACCACGGCGTAATGGCGGGATCTTCTTTGCGCGCCATGCCGCTCATGCTCGTGTAGCCGACTACGACAACCGCTAAAATCACCAGTGCGAGGTAACGCGAATTAGCATGGAGAAGCTTGGCAATCATGAGCCGGACAGCGTCTCGTTAGGGCGGGCTTGACTGAAGACAGGCTCGACCAGGTCTCCGGGGCTGATGCGTTGCAAGCCGGAGGCGACGACCGACACTTCAGGGGGCAAGGTGCCCCTGACGAATACCTCGCTGCCACGCGTGTACAGTATCTCGACGCTTTCACGTCGGGCGCGCTGCCTTCCTTCGCTGTCAGGAGTGATGGTCAATACGTCCCAGAGCCCGCGCGAGGCCTCGAGTAGCGACGTGACGGGTAACCAGCCGCCTGAAGACCCTACGGTCTCTGCAACCTGCAGGGCTGCCGATTCGCCGACGGCGACGGAAGTGTCGTCGGGCATATCAAAAACAGCTCCGACCGTTAGCGTGGCGGAGTCGATGTCATCCCTGATCGAGCGCAGTACGGCGGTGACCTGCTCGCTCTGTAGGGAGAGCGTGTAAGGGTTACCCGTAATCAATTTTCGAGCGACATGCGGCGGGACCCCGACATGCGCTTCGCGACCCGTCGCGGTGACCAGTCTCATAACGGGCGTGCCGGGCGCCACGACTGCACCGATTTGTACCAGACGTTCTGCGACGACGGCTTCATAGGGGGCTAGCAGGGTGCTTTTTTCGACTTCAAGCTGCGCAGACTGACGCTGTGCCGCAGCAGTACTTTCAGCAGCGGTCAGCGCCTGCACGGCGAATCGCGCGTCGTCATAGTCTTGCTGAGAGGCTGATCCATCCTCGACCAGGCTTGCGATGCGATTTGCTCGCGCCTCCGCCTGTGCGCGTTCCGCGACGACCCGATCGTAGGCAGCGGCAGCCGCATCCAGACGCGTTTGCCGGCGATCAATCCCTAATTGTGCGAGCGCATCTCCCGCTGAAACGCGCATTCCCTCTTTCGCGGTGAGCGAGGTGAGTACTCCGGCCACCTCAAAGCCCAGCACACTATCGGAGCCTGCGCGCACGACGCCAAGGTAGGTTGCCTTACGGACATAGGATGCTTGCTCCCGATACGTCGTGGCAGCCACCGGCATGGGTGTCCGCTCGACAGAGGTGGTGGTGACCTTATTGGCTTTGATCAGCGCAGTGCCGCCCAGCGTGAGTAGCACGGCCAAAGCCACCGCCCACAACGATTGCACTAGATTCGGGTTCACAAGAACGCTCCCGCTATCCTGAAGACAGATGTTTGAGACTCGCCAATGTTAATGTGATTCACATAAAATGTAAATACGACTAACATTGTTCGGACGCCGGTTTTATCTTCTCCTCAGCTTGCGCGCCCGTTGTGATTTCGCGACACTAACGCCCCCTGCCGCGAGGTGGGCTCTGTGGTGACTCGGATGGTCCCCTCGCAGCGATAGGTGATGAACTCCGCCAGGCCCGGAAGGGAGCAACGGTAGTTACTGATTCGGGTGCCGGGGTGTGGCTGTCCGAGTCGCCTCCTTTAATCACGGATGGCTTGGCATGGCTCATCAGGTTCTGGCCCGCAAGTGGCGACCCGGCAACTTCTCCGAGATGGTCGGGCAGCAACACGTTCTGCAGGCCTTGGTGAACGCGCTGGAGTCCGGTCGACTGCACCATGCCTACCTTTTCACCGGCACGCGCGGTGTCGGTAAAACCACTGTGGCGCGGATTCTCGCAAAGTGTCTGAACTGCGATGGTGGTGTGACGGCAACACCGTGTGGAGAATGCGGCGCCTGTTTAGAGATTGCGGAGGGCCGCTCGGTTGATTTGATCGAGGTCGATGCGGCCTCCAAAACCAAGGTGGAAGATACCCGCGAGCTGTTGGAAAACGTCCAGTACACGCCAACTCGGGCGCGCTATAAAATTTATTTAATTGACGAGGTGCACATGCTGTCTAACCACAGCTTTAACGCCTTGCTGAAAACCTTGGAAGAACCGCCGCCGCACGCCATGTTTCTGCTGGCGACCACTGACCCACAAAAACTGCCGGCAACCGTGCTGTCTCGCTGCCTACAGTTTAATCTCAAGAACATGCAGCCAGAGCAGATTGTGGCTCATCTCGAGCATATTCTGACTGCTGAGGCGGTCAACGCTGACCCAGAGGCGCTGGCGCTGATTGGGCGCGCTGCAGAGGGCTCCATGCGCGATGCGTTAAGCCTGACCGATCAGGCAATCGCCTACGGAGAAGGAAAGCTCGTGGGTGCCGAAGTGGCCGAGATGCTGGGCACGGTGGATCGCGGACAGGTGCTGGAGCTGGTGGCGGCGATTCTGGATGAAGATCCCGCGGCTGTTCTGGCTTTGGTCGCGCAGATCGCTGAGCACGCTCCGGATTTTGTATCGACGCTGGATGAGTTAAGCAGCATCTTGCATCAGATGACGATCGCCCAGACGGTCCCCGGGGCGCTCGATACCAGCTGGCCGGATCAGGCGCGTATCGTCGAATTGGCGGCTAGTGCTACTGTCGATGACACTCAGTTGTTCTGGCAAATGGCCGTATCGGGTCGCAGGGAAGTGCATCTTGCGTCATCGGCACGGGCCGGGCTTGAGATGATTCTGCTCCGCATGATTGCCTTCCGGCCCGCTGCGGTGATTCAGTCTCAGGCGGCGGTGGGGGACCCCCCGGTAAAAAAGCCTGATCCACCGGCGATGCCGGTGGGTTCGGACGCAGAGCCAAATACGAAACCAGATACAAAACCCTCTCTCTCTGTTAGTTCGGCGTTGAAGTCGGGCGCTGCGCCACAGGGTAGCGGTGAGCAGCCGGCCAGCGAGACGCCGATACCCGACATGCCGGCAGATGCCGCGAAGCAGCCACCTCCGCAGGACAGCCCTGCAGGCTTATTTGACGAGCCGTCCGACGGGCCTTTGGCGAATGGTCACGCGTCCGCTGGGTTGGGGCTCGAGCAGCTGACAAGCGAGGGGTGGCCGACGCTGTTTGACCGTTTGCAGTTCACAGGGATTTTGCACAATATTGCATTGAATCTGGAGCTGTCGGAGGTATCCGGGTCCGCGCTCTCGTTCAGCCTCGCCGAGGGGGAGGCGACCCTGCTCAATGACCGACACCCGGCACAGTTCACCCAGGCTTTATGTCAGCAGCTTGGGCAGGTGGTCACGGCGACGATTACGGTGATCAACCATAGTGGGCGGACGCCCGCTGCGCATCGGGCGGCAGCAGCAGCGGCTCGGTTAGCTGACGCTGAGCAGGCGATCTCCAGCGATGACGCGCTGCACGGGCTATTAAAGGCTTTCGATGCCCAGATTATTCCAGGTAGTCTTCGGCCTAATATGGCTGAAGGGGAGCCCTCCGGGGACGGTGCCGAGACGGAAGGGCGCTTGTGAGTGGCGATAGCCGCTGTGATACGCAATCTCATTATTCATGGTTAAATGATTGATTTAAATGAAGTTAAGTCCCTCTATTGAGGCATTAATTGAAGGTTTGAGGCATTTGCCAGGCGTTGGGCCAAAGTCGGCGCAACGGATGACCCTACATTTGCTCGAGCGTGATCGCGAGGGGGCCCAGCAGATCGCCGAGGCCATTGCGGTGGCGCTATCCAAGGTCAAAAACTGCAGCCGGTGCCGAAATTTTACGGAGCTTGAGGTCTGTGAGATCTGCTCGGACCCCAAGCGCGACCCGACCACGTTGTGTGTAGTGGAGGCTCCGGCAGATGTGATGGCAATCGAGCAGAGCGGAAGCTTCCGTGGACACTATTATGTACTGATGGGCCACCTCTCTCCGATCGATGCCATCGGGCCCGAGCAACTCGGCTTGGACGCCTTATGTGATCGCTTCACCAGTGGTGAAATCAGCGAGGTAATTTTGGCGACGAATCCGACGGTAGAGGGAGAGGCGACGGCCTATTACATCAGCGAGCGGGCCCGCAATGCAGCGGTAACGGTGTCGCGCATTGCCCACGGCGTGCCGCTCGGTGGTGAATTGGAATATACCGATGCCAATACGTTGGCGCACGCGCTCAGTGGTAGAACGGTGGTACGCGAATGAGCGGGAATCTTATCAATACGAGCGACGAGCTGAACGCCTTGCTCGCTGATAACCGCCATCACTCGTTGGTGGCAGTGGATACGGAGTTTCGACGTCGCGATACTTTTTTTCCTCAGGTGGCGCTGGTGCAGTTGTGTTGGGGCGAGACGGCGTATCTCGTTGATCCGCTGCAGCTTGAGGACCTTGCCGCGTTGAGACGTTTCCTCGTTGACCCTGAGCAAACCAAGCTGATTCATAGTGCAAGTGAGGATCTTGAGGTGTTTTCGCACTGGCTCGGCATCTTGCCTGCGCCGCTGTTCGATACTCAGCGTGCAGCCGCGCTAGTCGGCTTGGGTAGCGGGCTGAGCTACCGTGCATTGGTGGCCGAATTTTTTGATATCGATTTACCCAAGGACGAAACGCAGTCCGACTGGCTCCAGCGGCCGTTGACCTCGGCGCAGGCTGAGTATGCGGCTCAGGATGTCAGTTACCTGCACCCGATGGGCGCGCAATTGCGAGACCGGGCGGCTGCGCTCAATCGGCTCGACTGGGTGCTCGAAGAAGGTGCCCGTATGCGGCCCGGTGGAAGGGCGCCCATTACCAAATTTAAAACGGCCTACCGTCTGTCCCCGAATCAACAGAAAGCGCTCGCCGAGCTGGTGGAGTGGCGTGATGAAGAGGCTCGGCGACGAGATCGTCCCCGGAGCTGGATTTTAAATGACAAGGTCGTCATGGCGGCGGCTCGAGAGTTGCCGCGCTCAGTGCGAGAGCTGTCCAATATTGAAGATATGCCCCAAGGGTTGGTGCGCCGGGCAGGAGATGATCTGGTGGCGCGCATCGTATCGGCAGCCGATGACCCGCTGCCCGTGTCGCCACAGCTGATTCCGAAGCCCCTCTCCGGCGAGCAACGCAGCCGATTGGGAGCGCTCTCCGAGCGCCTTAAGGCGATCGCTGAATCCATGGATGTTCCGCCCGAAGTGCTGATGCCCAAGGCTGACCTTGAGCATTTGATTCGTCAGGAGGCCGACGCCTCTCTGCCCGCACCCGATGCTTGGACGGGTTGGCGCGAGGCAACCGTGTTGGAGCCACTGCGGCAGTGGTTAGGGGAGCGCACCGCATGACAGCATTGCCCGATTCCTTGCTGGTCGATGTATTCAAAACCGCACGCAGGCCGGAGACTTTTTTATTTTTACCGCAAGGACTGGCTCTCGCGGACTGGCCTGAGGGGTTAGCTGACGTCTTTACACCTGCCGAGAAGGTCCTGTCCTTGAACCTCAGCGCACGGCAACCGTTGGCTGCGCAGCCTGCGAGTCGGGTGATGGAGGAAATTGCCTCTAGGGGTTATTTTCTGCAGTTACCGCCTGACCCCGTTAAATCGGCTGCCGCTCAGGAGCTCCCCCCATGCTAACCACACAGTCTTACCTTATCGCCATGTTGTTGTATTGGGTCGCGGCGGTCATCGGGCTGGTGTTGATGCGTCGGCTTTGGTTTAAAAAGCCGGTAACCCGTTCGGGGGGTGCCGTATTGGGGTTGATCGGAGGGCTGCTGTTGACGCCGGCCTTTCCCGGGCCAGACGTGGCCTCAATGGCGCCTGCACTGATCGTTGTCATCTTTAACACCCTATTCGGCGAGGGGCTTTCATCGGCCACTCTTCCAGCGCTATGGCTATTGGTCGGCGTGTGTCTCGGGGTGATTGCCGGGTCTTGGCGGGCGGGTAAGCCGGCCGCTCTGTGAGTGGTTTGTCATGCCCACTTCGGTTAGTCTGCTCGCCCCCGTAAAATCAGATACGAGAGATCCCTGATATGAAGTTTGAAGGAACAGAGCGTTACGTTGCGACTGATGATTTGCGCATGGCCGTCGATGCGGCAGTGGCGCTGCAGCGGCCATTATTGATCAAGGGTGAGCCCGGCACCGGAAAGACTATGCTCGCGGAAGAGGTAGCGGCCGGCTTGGGCAAGCAACTCATCCAGTGGCACATCAAGTCGACGACCAAGGCTCAACAGGGTTTGTATGAGTACGACGCGGTTTCGCGTCTGCGTGACTCACAGCTGGGTGACGGCAAAGTGGAAGACATCAGCCAGTACATCAAACGCGGCAAGCTATGGGAGGCATTTGCCTCTGAAGAGCAGGTGGTATTGCTGATCGACGAGGTCGACAAGGCAGATATCGAGTTTCCGAACGATCTGCTGGTCGAGCTCGATCGCATGGAGTTCTTTGTCTACGAGACAGGCGAAACCATCAAAGCCAAGCATCGCCCGATCATTATTATCACCTCCAATAACGAGAAGGAACTGCCGGACGCGTTTTTGCGCCGCTGCTTTTTCCACTTCATTAATTTTCCTAACAAGGAAACGATGAAGGAAATTATTGCCGTGCATTACCCCAAAATTAAGAAGAGCCTGGTTCAGGAAGCGATGGAGGTCTTTTTTGAGCTGCGCGAGATCCCGGGTTTAAAGAAAAAGCCCTCTACCTCGGAATTGATCGACTGGCTCAAGCTGCTGATGGCAGACGATATCCCTGACGAGATTCTTAAAAATCGCGACCAGACCAAGGCGATACCCCCACTTTATGGTGCATTGCTGAAGAACGAGCAGGACGTGCAGCTTCTGGAGCGCCTGGCATTTATGCATCGTCGCGAGGCGCGCTGAATCCGTGTTGGTCAATTTTTTCCATGTGCTAAAGGACAACGGTGTACCGGTTACGCCGAGGGAGCTCCTCGATTTGCTCGAGGCAATGGAGCGTCGTCTGGCATTTGGTGACATGGACGATTTTTACTCGCTGTCCCGCGCCATTCTGGTTAAGGACGAGAAGTACTACGATCGGTTTGATCGGGCATTCGGGCTGCATTTTCAGGATCTTGAAGCGTTGGACGATGTGATTGAAGCCATGATTCCCGATGACTGGCTGCGTTCGGAGTTTATGAAGCAGCTGTCTGAGGAAGACAAGGCCAAGATCGAAAGCCTTGGCGGCTTGGAGGAGTTGATCGAGCAGTTTAAAGAGCGCCTCGAGGAGCAAAAAAAGCGACATTCGGGGGGCAATAAGTGGATCGGTACAGAGGGTACATCACCTTTTGGTAACGACGGCTACCACCCGGAAGGCATCCGAGTCGGTGGAGAAAGCAAAAATAAGCGGGCGGTGAAGGTTTGGGATCGGAGGGATTTCAAAAACCTCGATGACGGTGTCGAGCTGGGGACGCGCAACATCAAAATTGCCATGCGGCGCCTGCGAAAATTTGCCCGAACCGGAGCCACCGAAGAGCTCGATCTCGATGACACCATCAAGTCAACGGCGCGCAATGCGGGCCTGCTCGATATCAAAATGGTGCCGGAGCGGCACAATGCGGTGAAGGTGCTCTTGTTTCTTGATGTAGGAGGGTCAATGGACCCTCACGTGAAGGTGTGCGAGGAGCTTTTCTCTGCCGCTCGGACCGAATTCAAACACCTGGAGTATTTTTACTTCCACAATTTTGTTTACGAGAGCGTCTGGAAGAACAACATACGACGCTTCAACGAGCGCACGTCCACGCTCGACCTGATGCACAAATATGCTCACGACTACAAAGTGGTATTTGTGGGTGACGCCTCAATGTCGCCATACGAAATCATGCAGCCAGGCGGTTCGGTAGAGCACTGGAACGAAGAGTCTGGTGAGCTGTGGATGCACAGGCTCCGAGAAACTTACGAAAAGTGCATCTGGATTAATCCCGTGCCCGAAGATGAGTGGGAGTACACCCAGTCGATCGGCATCACCCGCCAAGTCATGGAGGGGAAGATGTATCCCCTGACCCTGCGCGGTCTGGAAGAAGGCATGTCTTACCTGTCCAAATAGCTGGAGCGGCGCCCCTTTTGCTTCCTATTGCTCGACAGGTTGAGTGCGGGTCAAAACGGGATCTGAAAGGGCGCCACAGCCCTGGGTTTTGGCTACACTAGCCATTGCGATTAAAACTAAAATTTGTCTGGGGGATGCCATGTCCGGTGCGCTACGTTTGATTGTTATGTCTGTCTTGGCTTTGATGCTGGCTGCTTGCGGTGACCAGACAGACGATACCTCGATAACATCCGGCGGGGTCGAGGGTAGTGCGCCCGCAGCGCAGGTCGACACCGATCGGATCAAAGCCGCGGCCGACGAGCCGGAAATGTGGCTGACCTATGGTGGGACCTACGACGAGCAGCGTCATTCGGCGCTGGGACAGATCAATCGCGATACGTTGCCCGAGTTAGGTGTGGGTTGGGTATATGAGACGGCCAAGCCCCGGGGTGCCGAGGCCACGCCGATCGTGGTGGATGGCGTCATGTATGTCTCCAGCGCCTGGTCTGTGGTGTACGCGCTCGATGCAAAAACCGGCGAGGAGCTGTGGGTCTATGACCCTGAGGTGTCGGGAAAAGATGCCGCCAAAGGGTGCTGCGATGTGGTTAACCGGGGCGTCGCCGTGCATAACGGGAAGGTATTTATCGGGGTGTTTGACGGTCGCCTGGAGGCGCTCGACGCCGCGACGGGAGCGGTTGTCTGGAGCGAGGTGACCGTTGATCAAAGTAAGCCCTATACGATCACCGGCGCCCCCCGGGTGTTCAAGAATAAGGTCATTATTGGTAACGCAGGCGCTGAGCTGGGTGTGCGGGGTTATGTCACCGCCTATGACGTGGATTCGGGTGAGTTGGTGTGGCGTTTCTATACGGTCCCCAACCCCGACAAGAAACCGGATGGCGCGGCTTCTGACGCTATCCTTGCGAAGCTCGCCAATGAGACCTGGGGTGATGACGGTGCCTGGGTGACGGATGGGGGAGGGGGCACCGCCTGGGACTCGATTGTTTATGACACGGTGAATGACCAGATCCTGATAGGCGTGGGAAATGGTTCTCCCTGGAATCCAGACCTACGTGACCCGAACAGTGACGGCGACAACTTATTCCTGTCATCTATTCTCGCGGTCGACGCCGATACGGGAGCCTACCGCTGGCACTACCAGACCACCCCTCGAGATCGATGGGACTACACCGCCACTCAGCAGATTATGTTGGCGGATCTGCCGCTCGGGGAGAAGGGTGCCAGCCGGCGAGTCATCATGCAGGCCCCTAAGAACGGATTCTTCTATGTGCTGGATGCGGCTGACGGCGAATTGATATCGGCAACGCCTTTTACTAATCAAAACTGGACAACGGGAGAGTTTGACGAGAACGGAAGGCCCGTGCTCATCGAAGAAGCGGTGGATATGGCGCTCACCGTTGTGATCCCTGGGCCCACTGGAGCACATAACTGGCATCCCATGGCGTTTAATCCCGATACGGGGCTGGTCTACATTCCGGTCAATGAGATTCCGTTTTTCTACGATAAGACACGCAATGTTGAGGACAGCAAGTCGTGGTGGAACATTGGGTACGACGCAGCAGCGGGATGGCCGGTGGAGTACCCGGCAGGCACCGTAGAGGCGGTCGCCGATCTGGACGGCGGCTCCTTGCTCGCTTGGGACCCAGTGAAAGCGGAGCCCCGATGGGCGGTGCCTTTTCCGCTACCGCTGAATGGCGGCGTGTTGAGCACGGATGCGGGCCTGGTTTTTCAGGGCAATAAATTTGGCGATTTGGTGGCCTACGATGCTGAAACGGGTGAGCGCATGTGGTCTCGTCAGTTGGTGGGTAACGCCGCCGCCGCTCCGATGACCTATGAGATAGAGGGCGAGCAGTACCTCAGCGTGCTCTCGGGCTGGGGCAGCGTATCCAATCTGATAGCGGGTTTTACCTACGGCGAGGCGGCGGGTCGAGAGCCTGCACGAGTCATTACCTTCAAGCTTGGTGGAAACGAAATGATGCCGGTGCCATTGGCGGATCAGGTGGCCGCAACACCCAAGTCATCGATGTTTGGGGAGCCAGACCAGCACCAGCTCGGTATGCAGCGCTTTGCGGAGAACTGTCACTTCTGTCACGGTGCTTTTGCGATCAGTGGCGGCGTGATACCCGATCTTCGCTGGTCAGCGATTTCAGCGAGCGAGCAGGCTTGGGATCAGGTGGTTCGGGAAGGGGCGCTGGAAAAGCAGGGTATGGTTTCTTTTTCGGGCCATCTTACCAAGGAAGACACGGACGCAATCCGCGCTTATGTCATTCAGCAGGCCTGGCTGGCGGTAGCCAACGGTGATGCCACGCCACCAGAGGGAAGCTAATAACCGCTCAGGTTGCTGATCGTAAGCCGGTCTCTCAGCCTGGAGGCCGTCCGAGGTGGAAGGCCGCCAGCGACGCAGTCACCGCAACGTTCAACGACTCGACTCCGTTGGCCATGGGAACACTGAGCTCGGTGTCCGCCATTGCCAGCACGTCGGCTCCCACGCCCTCACTCTCCCCGCCCAAGACGCAGACCATAGAGGCTTCTGGTTGGTAGTCGAAGAGAGACTCCGGCGCTGACGCCTGTAAAACGGCGACGCGATAGCCCTGCGTTTTGAGTGTGGATACCGCGCTGGTCGTTGTGTCGCAGCGAATAATGGGTGCCCGGAAGACGTTTCCCGCCGATGCTTTTATGACCAATGGCCCGAGTGAGGCGATGCCTCGTTTTGGATACAGTAGACCGTCGATAGCCGCGGCGGCGGCGGATCGAATAATCATGCCCACATTTTGCGGATTGGTGACGCCGTCGATTGCCAGCAAGGTGCGTGGTTTTTGCGGTAGCGCCAAAAACGCCTCGAGCGACAGAAAGCCCGGGCAAATCACGTCGAGTGCAACGCCCTGATCTTGGCGCCCATTTTTCGAGATGCGCGACAGGGCCTGACGGTCGTGGTAGCGGACGGCAACCTCTCGCTTTTCCGCTGCCGCAATGATTTGCGCGATAATGCCGGTGGGCCGGTTGCTGTCAGCAAGGTGCAGGCAGTGGATGGCAAGCGAGGGGTCCATCAGTGCCTCTAATGCGGGCTTGCGCCCGTAAAGGGTGAGGCCCTCGCTGGGGTTCCATGCTGTGATGGTATGGTCAGGCATGCTTGCTAACACCGGAGATTTCACTATGCATCCGCTGATACTCTACACCACATCAGGTTGCCACCTGTGTGAGCACGCTGAAGCGATTCTCGAAGCGGGCGGGCATGTTTTTCAACTCCAAGACATTGCCGACGATCTTGAATTGATGGAGCGCTACGGGGTGCGTATACCTGTTGTCCGAGATCGGGCAGGCCGGGAGTTAGGGTGGCCCTTTGACGGAACGCAACTCGAAGCGTTTCTGAGCGGCGCCTTGCCCTGAAATGGCGGGTCAGGACTCGGCGTCTACTTTGACAGCGAGTACGTCGCAGTCCGCACCGTGCATGACGCCATCGGTTGTGGAACCCAGTAAAAGTGCCAGCCCCCAGCGCGCGTGACTACCGACAACAATCAGATCAGCGGTAACCGCTTTGGCCTGGGTCGGAATTTCGGACTCTGGTCGGCCGGTCACGAGGTGCCGGTTGGCTTCGGGAACGGAAAGTCCCACGCAGAGTCTATCGAGCTGCTCCTTCGCCTGTTCCTGAATTTCCTCTTGAATCGCTGAAAAATCCATCGGGATATCGCCACCATAGGTGATGGCGAGGGGTTCGATAACGTGCAGTACATGCAGCTGGGCTGAATTCTGCCCGGCGAGCGAGGCGGCTCGTTGCACAACCGCTTCGGTGGTGGCGCCCAGGTCCACTGCCACGAGAATGTTCTGGTAGGGCATACTTTCCCCGCTACTGAAGTTCCATTGCGGTAAATGTAGTCAAAAACAACAAGTTTGTCTTGTCGGAGTGAGGTCTTGGTTTACGTATTAATTGTATTGGGTCTGGCGGTGGTAATAGCGCCGCTGATGTCTGTCATGCCCAGCAAAGCGCAACGTCAAAAAGCGGCGCTGCGTGACGAGGCACGAAGCTGCGCCCTGCGCGTGAGCCTGCGGCCTTTGCCCGCAATACCGG
>Ga0315315_10001288_pt1 | contig 22843 bp, 35 predicted proteins | sample M140m3416metaG_FD_203699 | JGI IMG/M metagenome (GOLD analysis project Ga0315315, IMG submission 203699) | Ammonia-oxidizing marine archaeal communities from Monterey Bay, California, United States - M1 40m 3416 | ecosystem: Environmental > Aquatic > Marine > Intertidal zone | place: USA...
ACTGCAAAGGAGATCTAGCAGGGCAAAAATTTAAGCTAGAAAGGTGGCAGCGAAAAAAATTAATAGAGCCTATTTTTGGAATGAAGCATAAAGATACAGGGCTTAGAAAGTATAGGAGTGTATATTGCGAAATTCCTAGAAAGAATGGTAAGAGTACTCTAGGAGCTGCAGTAGCTATATATATGCTTTTTGCAGATTCTGAATTAGGCTCTGAGGTGTTTAGTTGTGCAGGAGATAAAAATCAGGCCTCTATTATATTTGATCTAGCAAAGAGAATGATTCAGCTAGATCCTTTACTAAGCTCTAAAGCTAAAGTATTTAGAAACTCAATAACATTTCCTCATAAAGGAAATACTTATAGAGTACTTTCCTCTGATGCATCTTTGCAGCATGGGCATAATCCTAATGCTATTTTATTTGATGAGCTACATACTCAAAAGAATAGAGAGCTTTATGAAGTAATGCAAACAGGAACAGGATCTAGATCTCAGCCTCTGCTCTTTACTATGACTACTGCAGGAGCTAGCAAAACTGATGGGAATATTTGTTGGGAGGTACATTCTTATTCTGAGAAAGTAAAAAAAGGGATTATAATTGATAATTCTCATCTATCAGTAATATATGCAGCAGAGGATGATGATGATATACAAGATCCTGAAACTTGGAAAAAAGCTAATCCTAATTTAGGAGTATCAGTATCTGAGGAATATCTTAAAGCAGAAGCTAAGAGAGCATCTGAGCTCCCTAGTTATGAGAATACTTTTAAAAGATTGCACTTAAATATGTGGACTACTAATGTAACTAAGTGGATCTCAGATAGTGTATGGATGGAAAATTATGAGGAAATAGATCTAGAAATATTGAAAGGGAAAAAATGTTGGGGAGGATTAGATCTAGCTAGTACTATGGATCTCAGCTCACTTGTACTCTTTTTTCCTATGGAGGATCAGAAAGATGTAGTACTTTCTTTTTTTTGGTGTCCTGAGGAATCAGCAGATCTAAGAGGTAGAAAATATAAGCTTCCTTATGATGAATGGATTAATGATGGATATATTAAAGCTACTGCAGGGAATGTTCAAGATTATGCTTTTATAAGAAAAGATATAAATGATATAATTAAAGATTATGATCTGCAGTCTATTGCTTTTGATAGATGGAATAGCTCTCAGCTAGTAATTCAATTATCTCAGGATGATGGAATACCTATGAGCCAATTTGGGCAGGGATATAGGAGTATGAGTGCTCCTACTAAAGAACTTGAAAAGATGGTATTAAAAAAAGAAATTAATCATCTTAAAAATCCTGTACTGAGGTGGATGTGTGAAAATGTAAGCCTGCAAACAGATGCATCCGATAATATAAAAATAAGTAAAAAAAGGAGTACTGAGAAAGTAGATGGGATGGTATCTTTAGTAATGAGTATAGGAGAGATGCTTACTGATGAATCAGATGGAGATTCAGTATATGATGAAAGAGGATTATTAACTTTTTAATATAAATTAATGGATATAGAAATTTTAGCTTTATTAAGCCCTGCAGGATTTGAAAAAAGATTTCATCAATTTTGCAAAATTAGCAAAACTTATGAGGATGCTTATGAATTAACTGAGGAGGAATATGAAAAAAACTTTAAAAAAAGGAGATATGCTTCTTATGATTCTTTTAGGGTTACTAAAAATAGAAAGAATAGAAACAAAGTTACATCTTAGATCCTTTTTACTTTCGTATTATTGAAGGCACTAATCAGAGAATTTTATGGGCCTACTAGATACTATTAGAAGTATATTTAAAGGGAAAGAGAAAAGAAATGGATTTTATGAGGCTATGTCCTCAGTAAATGGAAATAATGCAGGAGTAGCAGTATCTGATGAAACTGCTTTAAATTTTACTGCAGTATGGGCTGCTATAAGAATACTATCTGAATCAGTTGCTCAGCTTCCTCTTTCTATATATGAATCAGATAAGCTAGGTAATAAAAGTCAGGCCTATAATCATCAGCTCTATAATTTAATTCATAGGAAGCCTAATGATAATATGACTACTTACACTTTTATTCAGAAGTGTATGCTAGATCTATTACTTAGAGGAAATTCTTTTGTATATATTAATAGAAATAGATCAGGCAGGCCTACTGAGCTACTTCCTTTAGATGTTACTAAAGTAAAATTAGTAGAAAATGATGGAGCTATATATTATGAGCTTCAGGAAGGAGGAGTAGTAGATAGCTATGATATACTTCATTTCAAAGTAATGAGCAGAGATGGGCTTATAGGTATGAGCCCTATAGATGTAGGAGCTTCTGCTATTGGATATGGAATAGCTTTAGAAAGATATGGAAATTCTTTCTTTTCTAATGGAGCAAAAGTATCAGGCATACTTTCTACTGATAGGCATCTATCAGATGAGGCTATCAATAGATTAAGAGTATCCTTTAAAGAGAATTATTCTAGTATTAAAGATGCTAATAAAACTATGGTACTAGAGGAAGGGCTACAATTTAAGCAGATTAGCCTTTCAAATGAAGCCTCTCAATTCCTAAAAAGCAGGGAATTTTCTATAAGTGAGATCTGTAGATTATTCAATTTGCCTCCTCACTTATTAAGAGATCTTACAAAATCTAGCTTTAATAATATATCAGAGCAAAGTAGAGAATTTGTGCAGTATTCTTTAATGCCTTATATAGTAATGATGGAATCTGAGATGAATTGCAAGCTTTTTAGATCTACTGAAGTTGGAAAGATTACTACTAAATTTGTAGTAAATGCTCTGCTCAGAGGTACTCCTAAAGATAGATCTGAATATTATAGAACTATGCTAAATATAGGAGCTATGAGTATTGATGAGATAAGACAATATGAGGAGCTGCCTACTATAGAAGGAGGAGAAAATCACTTTATGCAGTTGAATATGAGTACTTTAGATAATATAATTAAAGGAGGTACTTTAATGAATAATGATACTGATGCCGATTCCTAAGCCTAATATAGCAGAATCTAAAGAGGAATTTTTAGATAGATGTATGATAGATCCTACTATGGTAGCAGAGTATGATGAAAAGCAGAGATTTGCTATATGTGAATCTCAATTAGAAAGAAATATAAAAATAGTATCAGGATCTCCATGCTCAGGAAAGAATACATATATAGAAAGAAATAAAAAAGAAGGAGATATAGTATGGGATTTTGATAAAATACATTCTGCTTTAACAGGATCAGAATCTCATAATCATATAGAGAAAGTTAGAAAATATGTTTTTTCTATGAGAAAACAATTTTATTCAGATATAAAAAATGAAAAGGAGATAAGAGTATGGATCATAAATTCATCTCCTTTAAAAGAAGTAAGGCAAAACTTAGCAAAAGAATTAAATGCTGAAATTATATTTTTAAGTAGATCTAAAGATGAATGCTTAGAAGTTGCTAAAAATGAAAGGCCTAAAGAATGGGAAGGATATATAAATTCTTATTTTGAAAGATTAGAAACTCCTACTGATGAGGAGGAAATTAAAATAATAGAAGTAAATACTATGGAAAATATTAAAAAGAGGCATATACTAGAAATTAAAGAGGATGAAAAAACAATTACTCTCGTTTATTCTAAAGATCCTGATGCAGTTACTGAAGCCGAATCTGAGGAAGTGGTGGAGGTGGATGAAGTACAGGAGGAGGAGATAGATAGAGATCATATAGAAGGGCATGTATCAGATGAGGAGGAAATTTTAGAGGAAATAGATGAGGAGGTAGAGGATGAGCTAGAGGAATCTCCTGAAAATACTTATAGTAGATCTATGGAGAAAGTAGATGTATGGGATAAAAAACATACTCAGGAAACTAGATTTTTTGAGATAGAAAGTAGGTTAGATAAAAAAGAGGGCAGAGATGTAGTAGTAGGGCATGCTGCAGTATTTAATTCTCTTTCTGAGGATCTTGGAGGATTTAGAGAGAAAATTATGCCTAATGCTTTTGATGATGTATTAGATAATGATGTAAGAGCTTATTTTAATCACGATCCTAATTATTTATTAGGGAGAGTATCTGCAGGAACTTTAAGGCTAGCAGTAGATGATAAAGGATTGAAGTATGAGCTAGATATTCCTAATACTACTGCAGGCAGAGATCTAAAAGAAAATTTAAAAAATGGAAATATTACTCAGAGCTCTTTTGCTTTTACTTTAGGAAAGGATGGAGATTCTTGGGAAAGATCTGAGGATGGATCTGATCTTAGAATTATAAATAAGGTAGATAGATTATATGATGTATCTCCTGTAAGCCTTCCTGCTTATCCTAGTGCTGATAATTTAGCTTTAGCAGTAAGATCTAATTTTATGGATAAAGAAAATAAAAGAAAAGAGGATGAAAAGAATTATGAATTGAATACATTATTAAACTTAAAAATTAATTTACTAAAAAGAAAAAAATGAAAAAATCAATAGAACTTAAGGAAACTCGTTCAGGTTTAGTAGATACTTTAGAAGCAATTAAAACTACTGCTGAAGGAGAATCTAGAAATTTGAATGAAGCTGAGGCTACTGAAGTAGATACTACTTTAGCTTCAATAGATGAATTAGATGTAAAAATAGAAAGAGCAGAAAAAATGGAGAAAGAATTAAGAACTGCAGCTTCAGTATCAGGAGTAAAAATAACTCCTCAAGCTGATAAAGATCTTAATAAGTTTACTTTTCAGGGAGCTTGCAGAGCAGCTTATACAGGTAAAGTAGATGGGATCTATAAAGAGATGCATGAGGAGGCAGTAAATGAATCTAGATATACAGGAAATAGTGTGAAAGGATATGGGATTCCTTCATCTATTTTAACTAGAGCATGGAGTACTTCATCTAGTAATGCTGAGGAAGTAATGAGCTTTACTGATCAATTAGAAAAAAATCTAGTTTTATCTAGTGCAGGAGCTAATACTTATTTCGGTATTAATGATATGAAATTCCCTGTATTTTCTGAAATAGCTTCTACTTGGGTATCTGAGGATGGAACTTCAGGAGCTGCTGCTTCTGCAGGATCTTTATCATCAGTAACTTTAACTCCTAAGAAATTAATCTCAGTAGTAAATATGACTGCAGAGAGTATGATGCAAAATCCTTCTTTAGAGGGAGCTCTTACTAGAAATATGGCTGCTCAAGTAGCTTCTGCTTTAGAGTATGCTTTACTTGATACAGGAGATGTATCTGATGCTCCTACTTCTATCTTTGCTGATGGTACTGCAGGCCCTACTACTATTACTGCTGCTGATTGGGTAGAGATGGAAACTGATGCTCTAGCTTTAGGAGTAAATAGAGAGGGATCTAGATTAGCTTACTTATTAGATATGGATGCTTATAAGAGTGTAAAAACTTTAGCTCAGGTAGCTTCAGTATCTCCTTTATGGGATAATGCTGATAGGAGATTAAATGGATACTATGCTTTTCAAAGTGGTAATGTAGCTGCTTCAGGTACTGCTAATAAAGCTCATGCTTTATTTGGAGATTTCTCTAAAGTACATATCGCACAATTTGGAGGCTTAGATATTTTATTTGATCCTTATACTAATGCAGCTTCAGGCTTGCCTAGAATGATTGTTACTTCTTTAGTTGATGGAGATGCTACGCAAAATTCATCTTTTATTAAATTAATTGAGGCATAATTTGTTTATAAAATTGGAAGGAAATTAGAGCAAAAAGCTCTTTTTTCCCTCCTTTTTTTAAAAATCTCTAAATGCTTTTTAAGGCTATTTAGACGCTCTTTAAGAAAGATTAGTAATGTTAGTAAGTATTACTATTAAACATTCTAGAAAATAGAATAGAAGCAAATTACTAGATAAGAAAAAAATAGAAAAAAATGAAATATTTAGAAGTAGTATCTCATCATAATACGCAAGTAGTAAGCACTGCAGATCTTAAAAAACATCTCAGAATTACATTCAATAATGATGATACTTATATAGATGGATTAGAAAAAGCTGCAGTACAAAGGATAGAGGAATTTTGTAATATTTATTTATTAGAAACTACTCTCAGGCAGTATGGAAATAAATTTAAGGATCTAAATATTCTATTTAAAAGCCCTATAAAAAATGCAGCTTTTGATGTAAAGTATAAAAGTGGAGGAGCTTGGGTAGCTTTTACTTCCTCCTGCGAATTAGTACAACATATAAAGCCTCCTAGAATTTATGCTAATCCTGATTCTACTATTCCTAATACTGATGATATATTTCAGGCTTGGAGAGCTGATTATATAGTAGGATGGGCCTCTGCAGGAGATATTCCTCATCCTATTATACAGGCTATAAAAATAGTAGTAGCAGATATGTATGAGAATAGGCAGTCAGTAATTATAGGAAAGACTGCTACTGAAATTCCTAGAACTGCTCAATATTTAATGAATCCTTATAAAATTCAAACTCTATGATCTCAGTAGGTAATATGGATACTCCTATATATATACAAAAGCCTGAATTTTCTACTAATGCAAACTATGGAGGAGTACAGGCAGTATCTTGGGCTTCTCTTAATCCTGATATGGTTTGGGCTTATAGAGTATGGAAAGGAGGAGGAGAGAGAGAGGATGGAGATCAGATGATAGGAAATACTATAGTAGAATTTTATATTAGATATGAAACTTATGGAGAAACTTTACTCCCTTCATATAGAATAAAATATACATCAGGTACTCAAGCTGCTGAATATTATTATATAGATAAGATAGATCAGATAGATGGGAGAAATAAGATTATAAAGATAACTGCAACAAAAAAAGAAGCTAATTAATGAATTTACAGGCAGGCAAAGTATTGGGAAGCAGAGAGCTTCAAAAAGCTTTTAAAAAAATACCTTATGCAGTTAAGAGGAATAAACTTTGGTTAGCAGTTATGAGAAATGCTGCTAAGCCTATAATAGCTGCAGCTAGAGGAAATATAGATAATGATTCAGGAGATCTTAAAAAAAGTATAAAGGCTTTTAGTACTAGAGCTTCTAGGAGATTGCCTGCTTTATATGTAGGGCCTAAAGCTACAGGAGGATCAGCTAAAAAAAATTCACAAAGGGGAGGAGGATTTTATGGAGCTATGGTAGAGTATGGAACTGCTCATTCAGTAGGGAAGCCTTTTATGAGGCCTGCATGGGAAAATAAACAAACTCAGGCAGGAGATCTTTTATTAAATGGAGCTCAGGCTATAGTAGAAAAAATATTAGAAAGAGAAACTAAAGGATTAAAAAGAATTTATAGATAATGAGAACAGGAGCACTAATATATCCTTTGCTAGCTAATTTTGCAGGATTGACTGCTATAGTAGCTGCTAATAAGATCTTTGCACTAAGAGCTCAGCAGCCTACTAATGCTCCTTATATTACATATAGACAAATAAGCTCTCAGCCTACTAATACTAAAGGGGATAGTACTGATATAAATGCAGATCCTAGAATAAAGCAGAGATCTACTATAGATGTAAATACAATACAAGTATCCTGCTTTGCTGATACTTATTTAGAAGTAGAAAATATAGCAGTAGAAGTGAGAAAAGCTTTAGATAGAGAATGGGGAGCTGCAGATGCTCCTTATGCAGCAGATATAGAATTAGATTCCTGTATTTATGATAGTTGCGTTGATGATTTTGATGAGGATTTTGGAGCTAATGGAATTTATATAAAGCATCTAGATTTTACTTGCAGAGTAAATAGAATAGATATAAGTAATTAATTTAAAAAAAAGATTATGAAAATAGTATTAATAAAAGACTTTATTTCTCCTTCAGGTAGAGAATATAAAGAAGGATCTCAGTATGATTGCTGCAGAGCTACATATAAAAAACTTTTAGAGGATGGATTTTGTAAGCCTTTAAAGGGAGATAAAAAAGTAAAAAAATCAGTAAAAAAAATAGAAAAAATAGAGAAAAATGGCGACAATAAATAGTCAGAGGATAGGAGAAGCAGGAATAGTGCCTACTATGACAAATATAGAAGCATCTAATAATTTTCTGAATACAGGCTATCAATTTATATATTATAGAAACTCCTCAGGAGTATCTAAAACTATTACTATTACTACTCAAGTAACTTCTATCAGATCTCCTTTATATGGAAATATTACTAAAGATAATGCAGTAAAAGTAGTAGCAAATGGGGAGGATTGTATGATAGGCCCTTTCTCAGTAGATGCTTATAATGATAATGATGGATTAACTACTTTTGCTATTACTCCCTTTTCAGAAGCTGATGAGGTAGCAATTTTATACCTATAAGAAGTGGCTTTAAATGGAATAATAAATGGAGCTCAGATAGCAATATATCTAGATGCAGAAGTATCAGTATTATCTACTTCTTTATCTTGGAATATTGAGCATAAAACTAGATCTACTACTTGCAGAGAAGGGAATGCATGGAGTACTGCAGCTCCTTTTATGAGAGCATGGAGTGCAGATGTAGAAAATTTATTAGCTTTTAGGAATGCAGATGGGCAGCTTTATAATTCTCAAGCAGGGCAGATTTCAATAGATACAATAATAAAAGAGTATATTATACTGCAAAAGCCTGTAAATATCAAGATAAAGCCTAATCAAAATTTAGCTAATGGGAATAAGCAGTGGGTAGGGAGTGCCTATGTTACAAGTGTATCTGCAGATACTCCTAATGAGGATAATAGTACTTTTTCAGTAAGCTTAAAAGGAGCAGGATTGCTTAGATTAACTCAAACAGGCCCTATACAACATTGGGATGATGATATGCATCATCCTTTAGATTTTAATGATTTAGTACTATCATTCCCTTAAAAAAATACAGGAATAAGAATTGAAAACTATATAGAAAAAAAATTAATTAATTAAAAAAATAGAAAAAAAATGGCTACAAATAATGTAATAAATGGAACAAAATTTGGAGTATATGCAGCAGGCACTAAGATTGCCTATGCTACTTCAGCAAGTATAAGTATGAATCATAATCTAAGAGATACCTCTACTAAAGATTCAGGAGGATGGAGAGATCAATTAGAAGGGCAGAGAGATTGGGAAGTATCAGTAGAAGGAATGCTCATCTTTGTAGATGGATCAGGAGGAGCTATAGCAGGATTAACTATGGATGAATTATATTCTACTTATATAGCTACTAGAACTGAATTTACTTTAAAATTTTCTACTGATGTATCAGGAGATTATGAGTGGAGTGGGCAGGCTTTCTTAACTTCGTTAAGTGCTGATACTCCTAATGAGGATTCAAGTACATGGAGTGGATCTTTTTCAGGATCAGGAGTATTAACTCAGGCAGCAGTATAATTGTATAGAGAGAATCCTAGTAGCCTTTTTATTTCTTAAAGGGGTTGCTAGGAGGATCTCTTTTTTAATAACCTTTAAGAAAATAAATAATGAATTACGAAATAATAGAATTAGGAGGAAAAAAATTTCCTATCTTTTTTGGCTTTAATGGATTGAGGAAATATTGTGGAATGACAGGAACTTCCTTAACTAAGCTAATGAGGCTAGGAGATGATATGACTTTAGATCAGGCTTTGCATCTTGTCTTAGTAGGAATAGAGGAAGGATGTAGAAAATCAGGAGAAAACTTTAATCTTACTATAGATGAGCTAGGAGATATGTTAGATTCTGATATGTCAGGATTAGCTAGAGCTTTGGAAATATTTGGAGAGCAAATGGGCCAAAATGTAAAGCAGCCTAAAGAAGTAGGAAAAAAAAAGAGCAGAAAGAAGCTGAAGTAATAGATTTTACTTTTGATGATGTAGAGCAGATAGGCTTAGGAGAGCTAGGATTTACTATAGATCAGATCTATAATATGAATCCTAAAAACTTTTTAAATGCTCAGCTAGGCAGAAAGAGATTATATGATCAGGATCAGCAGGCCGAATGGGAGAGAGCTAGATGGATAGCTTGCGTAATAATTAATCCTCATTTGAAAAGAGCTATAGATCCTAAAAAATTAACTACTTTCCCATGGGAGAGAGTAGTAAGAAAAAATAAGAAAAAAGATATAGAGAAAATATTAAAAGAATCTCAGTATCAGGATAAGTTAAACGAACTAAGAAAAAAGAAAAAAGATGCCTAAAAAAGCCTTAGCCTCCTTAAATGTAGTAATAAATGCAGTAACAGGCCCATTATTTAAAGGCCTGAATAAAGCTTCTAAAAGACTTGCAGTCTTTGGAGCTAAAATGAAAACTATAGGGAGATCTATCTCTACTTCTTTTACTTTACCTTTTGCTGCTATTGGAGTAGCAGGAGCTAAAATGGCTATTGACTTTCAGAAAAATATGACTAAGATTAATACCTTAGTAGGTATTTCAGCTTCTGAAGTAAATAAAATGCAGGGAGAAGTAATGAAGCTATCAGGAGCTACTGCTCAAGCTCCTGCAGATCTAGCTGATGGATTATTCTTTTTAACTTCTGCAGGATTAAGAGGAGCTAATGCTATGCAAACTTTAGAGAGTGTATCTAAAGGGGTAGCAATAGGCTTAGGAGAGCAAACTGATCTAGCTAAAGTAGCTGCTGCTGCTCAGAATGCTTATGGAGCTGATACTATTACTGCTTCAAAGGCTTTGGATGTATTTGGAATGAGTGTTCAGCAGGGAATGTTTGAAGCTTCAGATCTTGCTGAGGTATTAGGTACTCAGTTAGGGCTTGCATCTAGTTTAGGAATATCTTTTGAGGAAACTAATGCTTTCATAGCTACTTATACTAAAACTACAGGAGATGCTAAAAGTGCTTCTACAAGTTTTGGAGGTGTTATGATGGCTTTAGCTAAAACTACTCCTCAGATGGAAAGAGCTCTGAATCAGGTAGGAATGACAGGAGATTCAGTAAGAGCTAGCTTAGGAGAAAATGGATTAAGGCAGACACTTATAGATATAAAAGCTGCTTTTGAAGCTCAGGGAGTGCCTTTAACTCAATTTTTTAGCAAGTCGCAAGCTTTAAAGGGTGTACTAGGAGTATTAGGGAATCAAACTGAAACTTATGGAGAAGTACTAGAAGGAATGCATAATTCAGTAGGTATGGTAGATGATGGATTTAATACCTTAGAAAATACTGCAGGCTTTAAAATGCAGAAGGCCTTTACTAATCTAAAGAATGCTGCTATGGAGCTAGGAGCTATGCTTATGCCTATATTTACTGCTATAGTAGATGGAGCAGTAAAATTAGGATCTGCTTTTACTGAATTAGATGGAGGTACTAAAAAATTATTAGTAGGAGCTGCAGCTCTTTTTGCTTTCTCAGGGCCTTTAATGACTTTAGCAGGAGGATTAGTATCTGCTATAGGAGCAATACTTTCTCCTGTAGGATTAGTAGTAATAGCTTTAGGATTAATATTTAAAGTTATCTATGATAATTGGGCTAGCGTTAGAAAAACTTTAGTAGATTTTATTAATTATTTTATAGATCTTTATAATGAATCTATAGGATTTAGAACTATAGTAGAAGGCTTTAAAGCAGTATTTCTAGGAGCATGGGCTACTGCTAAATTCTTTATAAAGTCAGCTATTCAAGCTTTCAAAAATTTTGGAAATTTCTTTAAGGAAATATTTGGTAGTATAGGAGATATAATAAAAGGAGTATTTACTTTAGATACTGATCTGATAAAATCAGGGATAAAAGACTTAGGGAAAGGAGTAAAAAAGACTTTTACTAAAGATATGGATGATATTAAGTCAGAGTATAATGATACTATGACTGAAATAGGAGAAGGCTTCTCAGCAGGAGTAAATAGAACTGATAAAGTAGAATTCATTACTGAGGAGGATGTTCAGAGAAATGTAGATAATGTAAACGGGTGGCTGCAGGATAAAATGGGTAAAGCAAAAAATGCTATTCAGGGATTAATAGGAGGAGGTAGTTTAGGAGTGCCTGATTCAGGAGGAGATCCTGTAGATCCTACTTCAGGAGGAGGAGATGATGGTACTAAAGATCTAGAAAAAACTATTCAAAAGAAAAAATCTATTTTGCAGAGCTATTTAGATTGGGCTAAAACAGGATATGAAGGCTTTGCTGATAAAGTAGGAGAGGTATGGGATTCTATTGCTAATGTAGCAGGATCAGTATTAAGTGGAATATCTAATTTATGGGCTGCAGAAGCAGAAAAGCAAAATCAGATTTTAGCTAATGAGGAAACTGAAAAGCAGACTGCTTTAGATCAGGATTTTGCTAGGCAGGAAGCTATCATAGAGAATTCTACTATGAATCAGGCTAAAAAAGATGAGGCTCTTACTAAATTAAAGGAAAAATTTGATGAAAAGCAGGGAGCTTTAGATAAGAAAATGGATGATAAAAAGAAGGCTTTACAAAAGAAGCAGGCTATAAGAGATAAGCAGATGAAAATAGCTTCAGCTATTATGAGTACTGCTCAAGCAGTAGTACAGGCTTTAACTGCAGGCCCTATAGCAGGCCCTATATTAGCAGGAATAGTAGGGGGATTAGGAGCTGCTCAGATAGCAGCTATAGCTTCTACTCCTATTCCTTTAGCAAAAGGAGGATTAGCTTTTGGGCCTACTAATGCAATAGTAGGAGATAATCCTAATGCAGCTAATGATCCTGAGGTAGTAGCTCCTTTATCTAAGCTTAAAGGGATGTTAGGAGGGGAGATGAATGTTTCTCTAAATGTAGGAGGAGTATTAAAAGGATCTGATATTTTCTTAGCTAATGAAGCTGATACTGAAGCTAGAGAAAGATATATATAATATAAAAAAGAAAAAAAGTGGCTTTTATAAATACTTATAATTTTAAATTTAAAAGTAATGCAGATATAGTATATCTAGTAGAATTTTGGGATCAGGGAGCTAATGCAGGATCTTTTGCAGGATTAGAAGGAACTTTAGGAAAAAATGCAGCTAAGATAGCTTTTGGATCTGAAGGGAGTAAAATGTATGCTCCCCTAAAAGCTTCTACTTGTACTATAGATTTTATGGTAACGGATATAAAATCAGCACTTTATATAAGAAATCTAAAAAATGAAAGGCAGGAGAGAGATGTTTATGTATATGTATATGCTACTACTAATGGATTAAAAAAAGCAGCTCCTATTTTTGCAGGCTATATATTAGTAGATCTATCAGATGATCCTGATCAAGCAGTACCTTATGGAGTAAATATTAAGGCAGTAGATGGATTAGCTGCTTTAAAATATTATGATTTTATTCCTTCTACTACTCCCCAAAATCCTGATCATCTATACGAAAAAGCAGATACTTATGTAGCTACTACTTTTCCTCTAAAAGATACTTTTATTCAGCAAATAAGAAGGATTCTAGAATATTCAGGATATGCTTCTACTCCTAAAGGAGTGAATAGAGATGCAGAGATACAGACTTCTCTAAATTGGTATAATGGAAATATGGTAAATAGTACTAGCTGCCCTTTAGGAATGAGTAGAGTATCAGCTATGCAGTTTTATAATAAAGAAGGAGATACAGGAAATATAAAATATAAGCCCTTAACTTGCTATGATGCTCTAGTAGCAATTTGTAAAACTTGGGGAATGAGATGCTTTGTATGGGATAATACTTTTTATTTCATTCAGATTAATATGTACTCTAAAAATAATGCAGGAAATATAGCTAATACTACTAATATTCCTTATCATAGATGGGAAATTGCTATAGGAGGAGCATATTTAGGATCAGGAGAAAAATTGGATATAGATTGGGGAAAATATTTTATTCCTGTTCATCTTTCGCAAATTAATAAAAAATTAGAAGGATCTCAGTATGGAGTACTTCCTGCCTATAAGAAAGTAACTATAGATTTTATGAATGTATCTAATATAAACTACTTTCAGGCTTTCCCTTTGCCTCCTAATCCGTGGCCTACTGCTGCAGGATCAGGAGGATATGTAGCTTATGAGCCTATAGGGGTTTTTACTTTTGATGGAATAAACTCTCAGACTTTTTATCAGGAAATTTGGCTTCAGTTTATTAATAATTCAGGTACTACTATAAGATATGAATTTGGATGGACTATTCAAGTACAGCCTGTAGGATCAGGAGGAGTATGGTACTCTTTAGGGTTTTATAATTGGCCTACTATTCCTCAGGCTGAATGGTTTACTACTTCAGGAGCTCCTTTATATAATACTTACTATGGATATGGAGATTTGAATATTCCGACAGGAACTTCATCTCATAATGCTACTCAGACTAATTCTCCTTTTGCTTCAGGTATTCCTTATATAGTATGTGATCCTGCCTTTTTTACTGCAGGAGATTGGGAATTCAGATATAAAATAGCAGGAGATTGGAATGCTTCAGCAGATCCCCATTATAATCAGCAGCATGGGAGATGTGATCCTTTGCCTGCTCCTTCAGGCCCTTATTTTACTGATCCTGATAGTAATAGTATTTCTTATATAAATTCTACAATTACTGCAGGAATAGGAGCTAGTATGTTCTCTCCTATTATTAATGGAGCAGTAGGAACTGCTAGCACTAATACTGCAGTAATACAGGCAGGAGATGATACTGCTTTTGAGGAAGTAAATGGAGTGCTTTGGGGAGATATACAGGGAATTAATACTCCTTCTAATATAGAGGTTTATACAGGAATAGTAGGTACTCCATGGGTAGAGAGTGGTTTTGGTGGATTTTGGGGTATAGAAACTTTAGCAGGCACTAATTCTCTAGCTGAAACTTTAGCAGAGCAGATCTTTGCTAGGCAGGCTAAAAATGTGCAAAAATTTAGTACTAAAATAATAACTGATCTAAAATATCAGAATAATGATGGATCAGGAGTTGAAAATATGTATCCTGCTCCTTTTACTAGATATTATACTCCTTCTCATATGCCTTCTGCTACTTTTAAAGCAAATTGGATAATGCATACAGGTACTTTTGAATTAGTGAAAGATGAATGGAGTTTGAATCTTTACGAATTTAAAACTTTTGCTACTGATACTACTTCTACTACTACTACTACTAATGGAAGCAATACAGGAGGAGTAGGAAATGGTACTCTAGGAGGTAAGCCTTTGCCTACTGAAGGGCCTGCAGGGAAATTTGCAGCTCCTACTACTACTACTACTCAGGAGCTTAAAAGACTTTCTCAAAGTGCTCCTAAAGTAATAGCTAAAGTATCAGCAGATCAGGGGAGAGATCCTTTAGTAGGGCCTCAGATTATTACATCTATCTCAGTACAGGAGATGCCTTTAGCTTTACTTAAAGCAGGAGATACTATAATGCTTCAGCCTCAGGATAAGCCTAGAATATATAATAAAGAGATAGAATTTGGAAATGTAGAATTTGTATTAAGTGCTGATCAGCTAGCAGGAGCTACAAGTCTATCAGTAGTAGCTCAAAGTATAGATCAAAATATAACTATAGGAGATGTAATAGTAATATCTCAGCCTGATCTAATATCTCAGTATCAGCATAAAACTAAGGGCTCAGTAGCAGGCTTTTCAGTAGATAATGATGGATTAACTAAAGGAGGAATAGAGATTATAGGATGGACTGATTCAGATACTATGGAGGGATCAGATCTAGATCAGAAGCTTCCTACTACTGAATCTGTAAAAAATTATATTGATAATGAAGTAGCAGGATCAGTAACTTCTATAATAGCAGGAACTAATATAACTATTTCTCCTACAGGAGGTACAGGAGCAGTAACTATAAATTCATCAGGAGGAGGAGGTACTTCTACTAATGAGAGTAATACATCTTGGAGAGGATCTCTTTTATTAAATGAAAGAGCAGGAATAAGAGCAGGAATAGAGTATCTTTTTGATGGAACTAATAGAGGTTTTGAATTTGATCATAAAATAGCTTTTACAGGGCCTAGTATTTCTATTAATCAGGCAGTAACTTCTGCTATTCATATAGTAGATACTCCTGATCCTATTATAGAAAAATGGATAGGAAAACTTACTGCTAATTTAGGAACTTTATCAGGTACTTTAAGATTATATAATGTAAGATTCACATGTCCTGAAGGCCCTTCTCCTGTTGAGCCTTCTGAAGTTACTGCAGTACTTAGTACTACTTTTAGCCTTTCTGCAGGAGGCTTACATTGTTGGGAGCTATCAGCAGAGGATCTTAGGCTTCCTTTATTAAAAGGAGATCTGATTATTCCTGCTTTAACTATTACTGAAGGAGATAGAGGAGGTGTAAATTATGTAACTTCTTTAAGATTAAAAGAATAATAATGAAATAAAAATGAAGGCTAAAATGATAAATGATGTATTTACTAAAATTTGCCCTACTACTATGATACTTAATATAGGAGCAATAGGAATGAGCTTAACTGATGTAGAAATAGGATTAAAAATACTCTCATATATTGTAGCAGTATTATATACTATAATAAAAATAATGAAAGAAGTATCTGAATGGAGAAAAAAAAAATAGATTTTAATATTAATCTAAAATATTTTAAGATGGAGGAATTTAATCAGAAAGGCCTTCCTGAATCTTGGAGAAAGATGGATATTAATTTACTTTTGATTTTAGATAAAATGAGGCATAGAGCAGGAATACCTTTTAAAATTACTTCTGCTTATAGATCTCCTGAATATAATAAAACTTTAAAAAATGCATCTCCTAATTCAGCTCACTTATTAGGAAAGGCAGTTGATATATCAGTAAAAGATAGTAAGAGTAGGTATCTTATCTTAGAAGCTGCTATTTATTATGGAATACAAAGGATAGGAATTGGAGATAATTTTATACATATAGATATAAAAGAAAATCCTGCTGAGGTAGCATGGATCTATTAATTAATTAAAAAAAAAATTATGAAAAAATGGTTAAGTAGTATAGTAATAAATCAGATCTTACATAGTAAAAAATTTATTTATGCTATAAGTAGTATTATAGTGCCTAGTATTTGTACTGCTTTAGGAGTAGATGAGCAGACTGCATCTAATTTATTTTATGCTTTACTAAGTTTAGCAGGCTTTCAGGGATTAGCTGATATAGGTAAAGAAGCTAAGAAAGTATGCTCAGATGGATCTTGTGAGCCTAAAAAAACTAAAAAGAAGTAATGAAGCAATTTAGGCCTAGATTGAGCCTAAAGGAAAATAAATTTCTTAAAGAATTTAGGCGAAAAAAAGTAAATAGATTAGTAATTGGAGATATGCATCTCCCTTATACTCATCCTAAATACTTAGATCATTGTAAAGAAGTATATAAGAGGCATAATTGTAATGCAGTCAGTTTTACAGGAGATCTTATAGATTCTCATTTCAGCTCATTCCATCCTATTAGTACAAAATCAGAAGGAGCTGCCTTTGAATTATCTAATGCAATAGAGATGATAAAGGAATGGTATGAAGCCTTTAATAATGATTCAGTACCTAATGGAATAAGTGTAACTCTTGGGAATCACGATCTAATAATATATAGGAAAAGTGAGGATGCAGGAATAGATAAAAGATGGGTAAGGAATCTTAATGAAGTATTAGGAGTACCTGATTGGAAATTTGAGGAGCAGTTTGTTTGGGATAATGTTTTATATACACATGGTACAGGATGCTCAGGTAAAGGTATAATGAAAAGGGTACAAAATTGGGGTACTTCTATGATACAGGGCCACATTCATACTCAGGCTTTTATAGATTATACTTGTAGCCTTAAAGATCTGAAATTTGGAATGCAGGTACCTACAGGAATAGATTATAAAAGCTTTGCCTTTTCTTATGCTAAATTTCATACTGCTAAGCCTATGCTAGGCTGCTCAGTAGTATTAGATAATGGTAGAATGCCGATCATAGAGCCTATGATTCTTACATAAAAAAAGAGCCTAGAAATAATCTAGGCCCTTCAAAGGAATTCCCTACTAGAGGGAAAATGAATTGAATTCTCAAAGATACATCTTTTTAATCTAGGATAATGGAACTTTATTTCTTTATTAACATTTTATCTGATATTCTATTGTTCAAAACTTGCACTTTTCTACATTCTGAGATCTCTTTTATTTTGTACTTTTGGCTCAGTATTAATTAAAAAAAAGGAATTATGAATAAATTAAGCTATAATAATTGGATGAGATACATATATAATACTATCTCTAAAGATAAAAAAACTGAATCAGATCAGAAATTTGGAGAAGTAGGATCTAGAACTTCTAAGCAGATTCAGGAGGAGATAGAATACTTAAAAGAATTAGATAAGCAGATCTCTAATAGAGTGAGAGCTTCTTATAATATTTCAAAATGAAAACTAAAGAAATAGTACTTCAGCTTTTAGAGGATATTCCTTCTTTAAGAGATGATGATCAGAGGCTCAGTACTCATATATGGTTTAGGGAATTAGAGAGAATGGGAATAGATCCTTTTAATACTCCTACTACTGATTTTCTTAAATTATATGCTAAGGATAAAATCACTTTAGCTCCTACTATAAAAAGATTAAGAGCAAAAGTACAGGAGGAAATTCCTGCTACTAGAGGAAAAAAATACTATATAAGAAAGGGAGTAGCTGAGGAAGTATGGAGAAAAAAGCTAGGCTATGAGTAGAGAGCTTTTATGTTATGATTATGATCTATATGATTATGAATATGTAGGAATAGTAGGGAGAGATTCTTATACAGGAATAGAGTATTCAGATATAAAAATGAAAAGTAAAAGTATTAGAATTTATGGTACTAAAAAGCAAATAGATGAAGCTGAAAAAAATTATAAAATAGATGAATGCTTTTCTTTTAAAGTAGAGCCTAAGGGATCTTATTGGTATAATATTTACAAAGATCCTGAGGAGTATAATGAGAAAGTAAAAAAGAAGCTTTTAGAATATAAGGAATTATATAAAAGAAATAATAATAAAGTATTAATTTTTAGAACTGAATAAAATGGATAATCAAATAGCGATTAATTATATAAAGATCCTTAGATCTGAATGGGTAGCTAGAAGGGCAAAAGAAATAGAAAGAATAGATGAATATAATATGAAAGGAGATGAGATAGTAGCATCAGCTTTAGAACTTAATAAAGATCAGATGCAGCACTTTATTTCAGATCTAACTAATTTAATAGATCAGCTAGATACTGCAGATAGGTATCAGAAAAGCTGCATAGAATTAATAAATAATCAATTTAAAAAATAGAAAAAATGGGAATAAAAAAATCAGTAGTTAAATCAGTACAGGGATCAGGAACTTGGGATACTAAGAAAGAGCCTATAAAAACTTTTTACAAGTATGAGATAGAGATGGAGAATGGAGATTCAGGAGAATACTCATCTATTTCTGATTCTCAGGATAAGTTTATAGAAGGAGCTGAGGTAGAATATATATATACAGGAGGAGAATATCCTAAAATTAAGCCTTATTATAATAATCCTAATACTAGCTCTTATTCTTATTCTAGCAGTAAAAGCAATAATGATGATCAGATAGCTAGATCAGTAGGAGTTAAGGCTGCAGTAGAGCTAGGAATAGCTGAGGGCCTTACTATAAAAGATCTATCTGAAATATTAGAAACTGCTAAAATATTAGCTGATTTTATTATTACTGAGAAAGTAATAGAAGTAAAAGAATCAGTATCAGAATCAGTACCTTTTTAAAATGGAAAAAACTATAGAAATTGCTAAATGCACTTTAGCAGATATATTCAGTATAAACAAATTAGAATTTGATAGAAAGATAACTAGGATAGCTCCTGTAGTAGAAGCTAGGAGATTTTTAATTTATTTTCTAGTAAATGAATGCAGCTTAAAATTTTCAGAAGTACCTAAAGTAATGAAGTGTATTACTTCCCATGCTTCAGCTATGCATCACTTTTATAAGATGATGGGATGGATGGATCTAGAAGCTGATTCATATAAAAAGCTTCAGCTTAAATATATTGATTTTAAAAATCAGATGCTAGATAAGGGAATGGAGCATCTAGAAAAAGAACTTCATAATCAGTATGCTATGAGAAAAACTATTAATTGGAATATAAAAAAATTAAAAAAAATGATAAATGAAGCCTAGTTATTATGCTATTATTCCTGCAGATGTGAGATATTCAGATCTGAAGCCTAATGCTAAGCTACTATATGGAGAGATCACTGCTTTAAGTAGTAAGGAGGGATATTGCTTTGCTACTAATAGATATTTTGCATCTCTTTATAATGTTACTAAGAATACTATTTCTTTATGGGTATCTCAGCTACATAAAGCAGGCTTTATATCAGTAGAATTAATTAAGAAAGGGGAGCAGATCACTGAAAGAAGGATAGGTATCATTAAAAATGATGAGAGGGCTCATATTAAAAATGATGATCTTAGTAGTATAAAGATTAATAATACAAGTAATAATATATCTCTAAGGAGATTGAAATTTAAAAATGATATTTCTTTATTAGAATATGATCCTAAATTTTTAAAGGAGTTTTTTGAATATTGGAGTGAGCCTAATAAAAGTAAAAGTAAAATGAGATATGAGCTAGAAAAGACTTGGGATCTAGAAGCTAGATTCAAGAGATGGATGATTAATGTAAAAAAATGGAGCACTAAAAAAACTTCTAATACTTTTAGATCTAAAATGGATACATATTCTAGAGCTAAAGAGATGATGAATCAAATAAATAACAAATGATGATAAAAAATATGCCTATTCAAGATCTTAGATCTTATTCAGTAGAAATTCTTTCTAGAACTTTTTTAGAATTGAGGCAGCATAGTATATCTGAGGATGATATAGTAAGCCTAAGCCTGATACTAGCAGAGGATCTGCAGAAAGATTTTAAAAATTTAGAAATTATAGATATTAAAGAAGCTTTTAGAAAAGGAATCAGAGATACTGATGATTTTCTAATAGGCCCTAAGATATGGTATAAATGGATTAAAAAGTATAGGAATTTATTATGGGATGCTGAATATCAGGTTAAGACTATGAATCAAAATCCTAAGAAAGTGCCTTACTTTAAAGAAGCATCAGTAAAATTATTAAAAAATAAAATATGACAAAAGATAAAGACTTCAGCTCCCTTAAATATGTAAATCTTTCTAATAAAAGAGGCTTTAAGGAGGAATACTCTGAATATAGAAAGAGATTGAGAGAAAACTATTATAAGGTTAAATATTATCTTAAAGGTACTTTATATTGGGATAGCTTAAGTAAAGGTACTTATAGAATAAATAAAAAAGAAAATAAATGAGTTTTTTAAATCATTTGAAAAGAGCAAATATTAGCTCAGAGATAAGATGGATAGTAAAATATGAAAATTCTAAAATTATAGAAGTAAAGCAGATTTTTAATCCTGATGAATATAAAATTAATAAAAAAGCTAGAAAGATGTATAATAGAATAGAACTGATAAAAATTTTAGAGAATGACAAAGAAAAAAAAAGCAGCTCATAATGAATTATATTATGAAGTAGATAGGAATATAGATCCTAATGCTAATAGAATTAAAACTTTTGAGGAGATGGAGATACCTGCTTATTATATAGGTAAAAAATATAAGATAGAAGCTAGAAAAGTAGTATCTGATTTTAGCCTTAGCTTTAATGTAGGATCTGCAGTAACTTACTTACTTAGGCATAGGAATAAGCATAAAGATCCTAGAGAGTGTATAAATAAAGCAATAAAGCATCTTATCTATGAATTAGAGGAATTAAATGATGAATAAAAAAAATCTATTAATATTGAATCTAATAATAAAAACTATAGTAGAATTAGCTATAGTATGTACTTTAGTAGCATCAGTAGGATTAATAGTATTTATTTGTACTTATATCTATAAAAGTATTAATAATGCTATAGATGAGTACTATGGAACTATTAACAATATATAGTTAAAAAGAAACATTATTCCATTGTTTATTCTATTTCATCTTTCTATAGATTAGCAGAACTATGAATGAGCAAAACTTACAGGAGGCTCTTGTTACTTATATTCAGCTTAAATTTAAAGGGGTGAGATTTTGTGCTAGTGCAGGAGGATTAAGAACTTCTATCTCTCAGGCATCAGCTATGAAAAGAGCAGGCTATGTTAAGGGAGTGCCTGATATGCAGATAATGGAAAGCAGGCATAGTTATAATGGATTATTCATAGAACTTAAAACAAAGAAAGGAAGGCTATCTCCTCATCAGAAAGAATGGATAGAGGATCTAAATGATAGAGGCTATTTGGCTAAGTGTTGTTATGGATTAGATGAAGCTTTAGATCTGATAGATTGGTATCTTAAATAATAAAAACTATATGAGAGCAATAAGTAAAAAGCAGAGTAAGATTAATAGAGAGCTAAAGAAAGTATATAATTATATAGCAGAAACTAGAGGGCACTATTGCTCAGGATGTGGCCGATCAGATGTACCTTTATCTCATTCTCACTATATAGCTAGAAGCAGAAGGAAGGATCTAGAAACTGATCCTGATAATATTACTTATCACTGCCTAAGCATAGGGGAGAGGAAAGGTTGTCATTCTTTATGGGAGGGGGGGGTAGCTGATAAACAAAAGCTTCTAGATTATCCTAAAGCTATGGAATATATATTAGAGAAAGATACTGAGCTCTATTTCTTAATTACTGAATAATGCCTAAGATGCCTCCTCCTAAAGATCGCCCATGGATTCCTAAAAGAAAAAAGAAAGTAGATCATCTCAATTATAATAGGAGTAGATCTGCAGGAGAAATGTTAAGCTTTTATCAGAGTAAGCAGTGGAGATCTTTAAGAAATTATAAGATTCAGATGCAGCCTTTATGTGAGCACTGCGAAAAAAAAGGATTAGTAGAATCAGCTAGAGAGATAGATCATATAGTAGCTATAAAAGATGGAGGAGAAAGATTAAGCCTTAGGAATCTGCAGAGCCTTTGTAGATCTTGTCATTCTAGGAAGTCAGTACAGGAAAGAGAAGCAAGAAAACATATAAAGAAGTATTACTAAAATAAAAAAAAAATTGGGAGGAGTGAGTAAAATCTTAAATAGAGATCTATATAAAAC
>Ga0315315_10001292_pt1 | contig 22810 bp, 20 predicted proteins | sample M140m3416metaG_FD_203699 | JGI IMG/M metagenome (GOLD analysis project Ga0315315, IMG submission 203699) | Ammonia-oxidizing marine archaeal communities from Monterey Bay, California, United States - M1 40m 3416 | ecosystem: Environmental > Aquatic > Marine > Intertidal zone | place: USA...
ATCCGATTCTGGCGCAGGCAAGCATTGCGACAGGGAGTTCAGGGATCATCGGCATGTATATAGCCACTCGATCTCCTTTTTCCAATCCAAGTCCTTTCAATACATTCGCGAATTTGGAGACTTCTATAAGAAGATCTTGATACGTGATTTTTCGGGTATCGCCGGGTTCTCCTTCCCAATAATAAGCAACCCTCTCTCCGTAACCCGCTTCTACATGTCTGTCTAAACAGTTGTAAGAAATATTAAGTCGACCACCTATGAACCATTTAGCAAAAGGCAGTTCCCACTCAAGTGTCGTGTGGAAATCCTCGTCCCAACTAATCAACTCTCTTGCTTGCCTAGCCCAAAATGCCTCATAGTCAGCAATTGCTTCTTCATGATGAGAAGAATCATTAAGTAATGCATTCTTTACAAAATCTACATCAGGTGGAAATGTTCGATCTTCAACATAGAACTCCTCAATTGTTGATTCGCTCATTATTGCTCCCTTGGTTGATTAGGTAATTTTAGACAAAGTCAGAGGGTTACTTACCTAACGGGGGTAAAAGGGTTTTCTGACTATCTAATCGCTAGGCGAGAGATGCCACTCTAAAACAAAAAACCCTCCTAAACCCATGGGGTCGAGAAGCGCTTCTGCTTCAGCTACTCTGCTACGTGCTTTAACAGCTTTTAAATCACCAACTGAAGAAAATTCTTTCCATACTTGACGTCCTTCTTCCACCAAATTATCAATCCCTTGATTCTTAAGAAAATCTTTTTGATTGGATATCAATGCACCTTCTGGGAGTTGATCAATAGCCACCTCGACTGTGAGATCTTGATTTCCAACATCATCTAGAGGGCCGCTGCCTCTTGAATGTTTTCTAAAAGTTCGGAGCCATGAATCTTGATCTCTTTGACTCATTTCTTGAGTTGTTGAGCCATAATCAATCACCAGTAACGAACCTGCCACAATCATCTCTAAGATACTTTCAACCCATTTGTTAGCCTGAGTTTGAATTGGTATCCGTGCTCCTTTTATAGGAAGCACTCCAACTGGTTCTTTCCTTTCACCTATTAGAGTCTCGACAAATTGATCATCCATAAGGCCTACACGTACTTCTTTCCAACATTTCCCATTTCCCTCTAAGAGATCGAACGGTAAATTATCTAAAAGTTCATTTGCAATCACTGCACCCACTAAAGGAACCTCAGGGATATTTGCAATAGAGACCAGTTTGTCTGAAGTGGGTTGCTCTTCTCGCAACTTCTGGGAACGTTCAACCATCGTATAAATTCCATTTTCAAGGCACTTAGGTTTAGCATCAATTATTGCTCTAGCAAGGGTCCCGCTACCTGCTCCAACCTCAATAACTTGAAAGTTATTAGGTTTATTTAAATTCCTCCACGTCTCGTCTAACCAATTTGCAATAAGAAAACCAAAAAAAGGACCAACTTCAGGACTTGTCAAAAAGTCTCCACGTCGTCCTGCTCTTCCTCCTTTGGTGTAAAAACCGTAATTCGCATCATAGAGACAAGATTCAACAAAATCGGAGAAAGATAGAGGTCCGGATTTGTTAATTCGATTTTTTAAATCATCAGCTAACATGCCAATTATTAGGGTTTACGTACCAAAAGCCAAAAGGCTTACTTCTGTAAAACGTGCTACTAATTGAGGGAATATGCCGAATAGTAGAGTAACTAATACACAAATCGCTAAAGCGGACACAAGTGACGGTGTTATCTCAACGGAATTTAAATCACTTTCTAAAGGTTCATCGGCCCACATTTTTCGAGCAATTGTTGCATAGTAAAAAAGAGCTATAACAGAATTAATAGCCGCAATAACAGCTAACAAATAGCCCCAAGTTTCTCCAGAAGTTGCTAAAACCCTAAACACTTCAAATTTGGCGAACCATCCTCCTAAAGGAGGTATGCCAGCAAGGGAAAATAGAAAAATTGTCATAGCAACTGTTAATCCGGGGGCAAAATGAAATGCCCCTGCGAAAGAATCAATTTCTGCGCTACCAGTGCGTCTCGCCAAAGTAATTATCACCGCAAAAGCACCAAGGTTCATAGCCGCGTAAATAGCTAAGTAAGTAACTATCGCCGAAAGAGCTTGGTCACCAGTAGCCAAACTATTACCAGCTACGGCTAAAGGAGCAATCATAAATCCTGTCTGCGCTATACCTGAGTAAGCCATCAGCCGAACTATGTTCGTTTGTCTTAATGCAACCAAATTACCTACAGTCATAGAAAGCGCTGAAAGTATCCAAATAAGCGGTTCCCAAATATTTGAAAGCTCATAGAAACCAACAAAAATTAAAGCAAGTAGAGCAACAAAACCTGCCGCTTTAGAGGCCACCGAAAGAAAAGCTGTTACAGGTGTTGGAGCTCCCTCATAAACATCAGGTGCCCAAGTGTGAAATGGAACAGCGGATACTTTGAACGCGAAACCAGCTATTACAAAAACAATTCCTAATGTCATTACAGAACTTGAACCATTACCAGCATCAATAGAGTCAGCAATCCCACTTAGTACCGTGGTGCCACTTACCCCAAATAAAAGTGACATTCCGTAGAGCATCACTGCTGATGCAAAAACACCCATTAGATAATACTTAAGACCTGCTTCATTTGACTTCGGATCTCGCTTTCTCCAAGCAACCATTAAATAGGCAGGGATTGAAAGTAGTTCTAAAGCTACGAAGACAGATATCAAATCTCTCGAGGAGGCCATCATGATCATCCCCATTAGGGAAGCCAAAAGAAGGCCGTAGTATTCGCTCTCCCAATAATCACCTTCAACTATGTAATTGGTTGAAAGGAGAATGACTAAATAACCTGCTAGAAGAAAAATGGCTTTTAGCACTAATGAAAAATTATCAACCACATATGCCCCATCGAAAAGAACTCTCTCAGTTCCATCAATACCAAGAGTTAGTAAGGGTATTGCTGTAGCAAGAACCCCCAACCCAGATAACGCTGCCATATAAGGTCGTGCCTTTTCTAAAAATAAGATGTCTAAAAGTGTGATGAAAACACCTACAGAAAGTAGGACTATTTCAGGAGCAACAGCGTGCCAGTCAATTGCAGGGCGTTCAAACGCTACAAGCATAAAGTTAGTGGTCACTATTAACCCTTCGAAACTGCGTGATGGTCAGACCCATGATCACTCAAACCATAAACATCAGAACAGTTAGCTGATTCGATTTCTTCATGAGTTGATTCATCTGCATTAATAGTCAAACATGGAGTTAATGATGCATCTACTGCTGCATCTGTAGCCCTAAAAACAAGATTTGGATAGATACCTATCGCAAGTATTAAAGCGAGTAGAGGAGCCCATGCAATCCATTCTGTTTTTGTTGCGTCATGGATATTAGGGTCATCAGCGAATTCTTCTTTTGGAGTACCAAATGCTGACCTTTGAAGCAGCCACAATAAATAGCCGGCTGCAAGAACCGTACCTAACGCTGCTATCACCATAAATGTTCTAAAGGTTTCCACCGGTAAACCATTTGCAGGACTATATGCAGAAAGTATCGCGGGGAATTCTCCCCAGAACCCTGCAAGGCCTGGCAATCCAAGAGACGCCATCGCACAAAATCCTAAAACCCAACCCATTTTGGGCGCTTGTATAAGCAATCCACCTAATCTTTTAATCTCTAAAGTGTGATAACGCTCTTTCATAGACCCGGCTAAAAAGAAGAGCATTCCTGTGATGAGACCATGAGCAACCATGCCCATAATGGCTGCATTAATTCCAAAATCAGTAAGAGTTGAAATCCCAAGCATTACAAATCCCATATGAGCAACTGAAGAGAAAGCAATTAACCGTTTCATATCTGTTTGTGCTAAACAACAAAATGCTCCGTAAATAATTCCTATTACAGCCAATAGTCCTATCCAAGGCGCCCATTCAACTGCTGCATCAGGAAGTAAAGGGATTGCTATTCTGACGAATCCATAAGTGCCGAGTTTCAGCAATACAGCCGCAAGTATTACAGATCCAACAGTCGGTGCTTCGGTATGGGCGTCAGGTAACCAGGTGTGAAAAGGAAACATCGGGACTTTAATTCCAAAGCCAAGAAACATTCCACCAAATATCCAAAGTTGTGCTGTGCGAGAAACAGTATGTGCAACAACGTTGTCAGCAATTTCACTGAATACAAAAGACTCCGCTCCTGTCAAGAAAAAGAGTGACAGGAAGCTGACGAGCATTAATGCTGATCCAAAAAGTGTGTAAAGGAAAAATTTTAGAGAAGCATATTTTCTATTCGGTCCTCCCCATACAGCAATCATAAAAAACATTGGTAATAAAACGACTTCGAAGAAAACAAAGAAAAGGACCATGTCTTGAGCTACGAAAGTGCCAATCATGCCCGTCTCTAAAACAAGGATCAAGATCAAAAATGCTTTTGGATTTTTTGGATCAGGAAAATGATTCCAACTGTAAACAATACAAAGCGGAACTATAAGCACTGTAAGCAACAACAGAGGTAGAGAAATTCCGTCAAGTCCCACGACATAACGACTATGAATTGCCTGTATCCAACTCTTGTCGACCACATATTGAAGCCTGTCAGTAGCGTCAAGATCGAACCATATGAGGAGTATTAATCCTACAAATGCAACCCAAAGAGAAGTTATAAGAGCAATCATTTTGTGCTCGTATTCTTTTTCTTTTGGAATTAGGAACATAACTAACGCACCTATTAAAGGTGAGAAAGTGGCCACGGTAAGGCCCCAACTGTCAAGCAAGTTCTCCATGTTTAATATCTCCTACACAATGACTATGAGTAAACCGGCCAATATCGTCGCAGCAGCAAACAAAATTGCTGCATAGCTCTGAACTTTTCCGGATTGAATTTTGCGAAGTTCTTCACCGCTATTCGATGAAATGCGACCAGAAGCGTTAACAAAACCGTCAACAACAGTCTGATCTATTTTGTTGTAATTAAATTGACCAACTTTTACTGCAGTTCGGCCAAAAGTATCAACAGTGCGATCTAAGATTTCTTGATTCGATCGATAAGCCAATTCAGCTATCGGTTCTTTAACGGCTCGGGTAATAATTCCGGTATAGAGATGGTCTAAGTAATACTTGTTGACGAGAAGCGTGTGTCCCATTCTCGCTATGACCAGACGCGTAGTAAGCCCATCAGGTAATTCGGTCAAACTTTGACCACTTTCTTTCGAAGCCTTTTCTACTTTTACGAAATAGTAATTCCAAGCTACTGCAATGCCAGTAATTACAACAATTGTCGAAATGATTGCTAGTGACCAGCTAGGTGTGGCATGAGAAATTTTGGGGAAATAACCCGCTACAGGTTCAACATAATGGCCGAATCTTTCCTGAAGCGATTCTGGTACAAGTTGAAAACCTTTAGGTAAATTTAAGAATCCAGCAAAAATTGCAAGTACTGCCAAAATCCAAAGAGGAACAGTGATTCTTGGACCTGATTCATGAGGATCACCATGACCCCTAAATTCACCAAAGAAAGTTAAATAAACACATCGAGTCATATACGCAGCTGTAAGAGCAGCGGTAATCATTCCCATTACCAACATGAATGTATAGGAGCCGTTGCCACCCGTGCCTCCCATAATTCCCCATCCTCCTGTTCCTACGAGTATTTCATCTTTGGACCAAAACCCTGCGAAAGGTGGAAGGCCTGCTAAAGCAATAGAACCAATTATGAAAGTTCGAAATGTATGTGGCATTACTTTTCTTAATCCACCCATATCTGATTTCATATCGAAACTATGAACCGAGTGAGCAACAGATCCAGAACCTAAAAATAGGCAAGCTTTAAAGAAAGCATGAGTGAAAAGATGAAACATTGCTGCGGTCCAAGCCCCTACACCTAATGCCATGACCATATAACCAAGTTGTGAAATTGTTGAATAAGCAAGAACCTTTTTGATGTCCCGTTGAACGAAAGCTAAACATGCTCCTACTAATGTTGTAAACCCACCTACAAGAGCCATTAGGTTTATTGAACTTCCACCTATAGAAAATCCTTCAAAGAATACTCCGTAAAGCCGAGCGATCATAAAAACTCCAGCTACGACCATGGTCGCAGCATGAATAAGAGCTGACACTGGTGTCGGTCCTGCCATTGCATCTGGCAACCAGGTGTGCAAGAAGAATTGGCCAGATTTTGACATAACCGCTGCCATGAGACAGCAAGCGGCTATTAACAAGGTGGTGTGAGAAAGTAAGCCTGATGAAGCTAAAGCATTAGTAGTCGCTATAGAAAAAGAACCAAAAGAGTCCGGAATCATTTTTCCTGAAGCAAAAAAGAGAATTGTCACCCCAATTAATAAACCCATGTCTCCAACGCGGTTGGTTAGAAATGCTTTTAATGCAGCATTCGAGTTGTCTTTTTCCTCCCACCAGTGTCCTATCAATGCAAAAGAGCACAGTCCTACCAACTCCCAAGAAACTAGTAACTGAAGTGTGTTTTCAGAAATCACAAGTAAGAGCATCGAAGCGCTGAATAGAGAAAGGAAAGCAAAAAAGTGTGTGTACCTTCTATCGCCGGCTACATAATCTGTTGAATAAATATGAACTAACAAAGAAACCAAAGTCACTACAAATAACATCATCACTGCAGGTCCATCTACAAGCGTTCCAACAGAGAATTCAACGCCTCCTGTTATAAACCAAGTTGTTGTATTCACAACAGCTAAAGATGGCTCACCATGCTCACCATGCTCACCATGCTCACCATGCTCACCATGCTCACCATGCTCACCATGCTCACCATGCTCACCATGCTCACCAGTTATAAGAACTTGACTTATTTCCTCTCCTTGAAAATTATCACGATGATCCATCCAAGCGAATCCGGTGCATATTGATAAAAGAAACACAATCAATAAAGCAGCTATCCCAAGTTCCGATCCTCCTCGAGGTAAACGTTTACCGAAAAAAAGTATCCCAATAAATGACAAGGCTGGTATAAGCGGTATAAGCCAAGCATTCTGTAAAAACCAATTCCCTTCTTGTGTTATTCCCAAAGGAATTGAGGTTACGGACGAAGTCGTAGCTGCTAATATTTGGATCATCACATCAGCCCTTCATCGAATCAATTTTAGCAAGGTCGATGTTTCGACGATTACGATAAAGCAATAAAACCATAGCCAGACCTACACCCACTTCAGCTGCTGCTACTGCAATTACAAAAAGTGCAAATACCTCTCCTGGAATTGCTTCTCTGAAAGCAGCGAAAGCAACAAGATTGATATTGACTGAATTAAGGATCAGTTCTATTGACATCAAAACCATAACGCCATTACGCCTAGTCAATACTCCATACACTCCAATGGAGAAAAGAACTGCAGAAAGAATCAAAAACTGATTTAGTAGCACTACAGATCCCTTCTCGCTATAACAACTGATCCGATTAAAGCTGCAAGCAACAAGACCGAAATGGCTTCAAATGGAATTATGAACTGTCCGAAAATCGTATCGCCTATTTCAGCTGTGGTACTTGGCGCTTCACGGTTTAGTTCAGCATCTCGAAAACTGTCTATGAACGATCCCGAAGTAACTGCAACTATCAAAACTCCTACCAAAAAAGCCATTTTATTTCGTTCTCTTAACTCTCCTTCTTCTGTCCCAAATGAGCCTTTTGTAAGCATTATTCCAAAAAGAAAAAGAACAATTATGGCACCTATATAAACGAGAATTTGGGTAACTGCTACAAATTCAGCTCCCAAGAGAATGAACATTCCCGCCGCTCCAGCTAGAACAATCACTAGATAGAGAGCAGCGTGAACAATGTTTTCTGTTGTAACCATTCGTAATGCCGCCAAAATCATCACTAAAGCAATAAGTGCAAAAAAGACATTTTGCGCGACTAACACCTCACCACTTGTTAATGGATCCAATCCTTCAATCTGTGACAAAAAGAAACCAGTCATCAACGTGGAACCTCTAGTTGTTTAGCTTCACTACCAGTTTCATATTCTTCAAATTCGGGCACAGTTTCCATCCACTTTGATAATTGAGCTTTGTCATGAAGCAAGTCAGCCAATTTAGGCTCAGAAAATTCAAATTCTGGTGACCAAAAGAGAGCCTCAAAAGGGCAAACTTCAACGCAAATACCGCAATACATGCAAAGTGCAAAATCAATATCAAAACGATCCAAAGCATTTTTCTGTCGCGGTTTCCCACCAGGTCTTCTAGGTGGAGCTTTGTATTTATGTCCTTCAATGTAAATGCACCAGTCAGGGCATTCACGTGCACAAAGCATGCATGCAGTGCAATTCTCTTCGTGTAACGCAATCACCCCTCGAGCTCGAAGGGTCGGCGCTTCCTTCACTCGGGGATATTGAACTGTATGTGAACCTTTCGTAAGGGTTTTAACCAAAGTCTTAAAAGTTACTCCTAAGCCTTTTATTAATCCCGGAACTCTTATCGATAAACCCATTAGAAAACCACTTTCAATACACCAGTAGCAACAATATTTACCAATGAAAGAGGCACTAATACCTTCCAAGCAAGTTGTTGCAATTGGTCTTCACGAAATCTGGGATATGTGAATCGGAACCAAAAGATAAGAAATGATACGAGTAACATCTTTCCTACCAAAACTAACGGGCCTATAAGGTTGAAAAGATTGTCAGTCGGATCTAACCCTGGGATGTACCAACCACCAAGGAAAAATGTTGCAGCTAAAGCTGAGAAAATTCCAGCTGTAGCAAACTCACCTATGAAGAAAAGTAGAAATCTCATTCCTGTGTATTCAGTTAGGTAACCAGTAACAATTTCTGATTCGGCTACCGGCATGTCAAAAGGTGGTTGAGTTAATTCAGCTTGAACCGCTACAAGAAAAATCATAAAACCTAAGAATTGTGTAATTAAAAAAGGATTACCTATCCCGCCCCAACCAAAAATTTCTCCATTTGCTTGAGCCAGAACAATCTCTTGAACGTTTAAGGTACCTGCCTGGATTACAACTCCCATTAGAGCTAGAACAAGAGGTAACTCGTATGCAACAAGTTGTCCCGCTGCTCTCAACCCGCCGATCAATGAGTATTTACTAGAAGAACCCCAACCCGCCATGAGAATTCCTATCACTGATATTGACGAAACTGCTAGAGCAAAAAACACACCAGTATCAATATTTATGAACCAAGCATCTGGACCAGCTGGTAAAACTAAAACGAGTAAAAAAGTTGAAGCTAAAACTACAAATGGAGCTGCTTTAAAAACTACTCTGTCAGCAGTTCTTGGAAACAAGTCTTCTTTCTGAAGAAATTTTCCTACTTCTGCTAAAAGTTGTAATGAACCGTAAGGACCAGCTTCCATTGGGCCCAATCGACTTTGCATGAAACTCATCATCTTAAATAAATAGAGATAAACAAGTGTTCCTGCAGGGAGAAGTACTGCGACCAATCCAAGGACCGATCGAATTATTGTTTGCTGCCAATAAGCAAGTTCTATAGCCAGATTAAAAATTGTCATCGGTCAATATCTCCTAAAATGAAATACAAACTCGCCAAAATAGAAATAACATCAGGGACATAAACACCTTTCAAAACCCATGGTGTAATTGAAACATTATTAAACGAAGCTGAACGTATTTTCACTCTATAAGGAACCAAATCACCCTTAGAAACAATGTAATAACCCATTATTCCAAGAGGATTCTCTGTTTCTACATAAGCTTCTCCAGGGGGCACTTTTATGATTCTTGGCACTTTCGCCATTATCGGACCTGAGGGTATACCATCAAGAATTTGATCGACCATCTTGCATGACTCTCTAACTTCCTGTAGGCGCACCCAGTAACGCGCAAATGAATCACCATCAGGGTGTGTCCAGACTTTCCAATCCAACTGGTCGTGAATCAGACCTACTCCCCCATCTCTCCGTAAATCCCAATCAACTCCGCTGGAACGAATATTCGCACCCGAAAGACCATAAGAGAGGCCGATGTCAGCAGGAATTATTCCAATACCTCTGGTTCTTGTTTGAAAAATTTCATTACCAACTACAAGGTCTTGCATCTCATCACAAAAAGAACGGATCCGTACAAGCACGTCTTTAGTCTCTTGTATCCAGCCTTTTGGTAGATCATCTTTTATTCCGCCTATCCGATCAAAATTTGGATGAAATCGCCCACCAGTTACAGATTCAATCTGATTTAAAACAAATTCTCGGTCTCTGAATGCATAAAAAACAGGAGTTGTCGCCCCTAATTGAACTGCCATATCGCCTAAGAACAAAACAACATTAGCTATTCGAGACAATTCGAACAATGCAGTTCTTATCCATTGAGCCCTCGGAGGGGCTTCCACCTCCATAAGCCTTTCGGCTGCAAGAATGAACGGAACCTCATTTGCAAAACTTCCTAACCAGTCAATTCTATTTACAAGAGTCGTTACCTGCGGATAGGTTCTGACCTCTGTAAGTTTTTCATACCCTCGATGCATATAACCCATAACAGGGTCTGCTGACACAACTTGTTCACCGTCTAAACGAACAATTATTCGTAAAGTCCCATGCGTAGCTGGATGTTGGGGTCCCAGATTTAGAGTCATACCTTCTGTTTCAAGTTCAATGTTGACTCTCGCATCGCTTGCTTGATTTGCTATATAAGAAAGCTGCTGGGTTGAAGCTTCAAGATTCATCAGGTTTCTTCTCCTGATTCTTCTGTCTCATCATCGTCCTCGCCAGGCATAAGTTCAACATCAACAATTCCAGGCCAAGGCTTAGCCCTTCTGGAAAGTAAAGGGAAGTCTTTTCGAAGTGGATGACCTTCGAACTCAGTGGGTAAATAAAGATTCACCATATTGGGATGATTTGTAAACGAAATCCCAAACATCTCCATGACTTCTCTTTCATGCCAATTAGCACCTGGATATACAGGAATCCATGTGTCTACTTCTGGGAATTCACTTTCTAAATCAGCTTTTACATTAATACCAATATTTGTGACAGGGTTATGAACGCGTGCAAGTAGTTGAAAACGTGTTTCACCTCCTGTTACACCCCATTCCATTTCACTTTCAATACCCATTTCATTGTCATCAGTGTTATCAATTGCAGCATCCATCTCTCGACCAAATGGTGAAGGTTTCCAATCAATTGCAGAAAGGAAATTAAAAAAACTCATTTCATATTTCTCAAAAAGAACCCTTGCAGTTTCCAACCAAGCCTTTTGTGTCACTCGTATCCATACATCAATCTGAGGAACTACGTGAGAACCGATCAAATCACTACCCAAGTCTTTCTGAATACTCTCAACAAAGGCGTCGCGCTCTTCGTCAATGATGAGATCCTCTTGAGGTTCAATTGACTCTTCAACAACTTCTTCTTCGGTGGTATCAGGTGACGACAATTGGATCTCGATTCCAGCGATCAGTCATATCTTCTGAAGCTATTCGTTCTTGTAACAAAACAATTCCTTCAAGTAACGCTTCTGGTCGTGGTGGACAACCAGGAACATAAACATCTACGGGAATAATCTGATCGACACCTTTGGTAACTGAATAACTATCCCAATACGGCCCTCCACAATTTGCACATGACCCCATAGAAATCACATATTTTGGCTCGGGCATTTGTTCATAAAGTCGCCTAACAGCTGGAGCCATCTTGTCTGTAACTGTCCCAGATATAACAACTAAATCAGCTTGACGTGGACTTGCGGGAAAAGGAATAACACCTAGTCTCATAACGTCATAACGTGGAGAAGCAAAAGCTGCGCCCATTTCTATTGCACAACATGCAAGCCCCCATTGATACACCCAAAGGGAATATTTTCGACTTATATTCAAAAGCTTGGTCAAAGGAGCTGGCAATTTGCCATTTTCTACTAGACCCATCGCAATAACCGTTTTCTCCAAGCGTAAAGAAGCCCCAAAGCCAAGATAAAGATAAAAATAAACATTTCGACTAAACCAAAAAGGCCGTACACCTCGAGACGTGCAGCCCATGGGAAAATAAATACTGCTTCAACATCAAATAGAACAAACATCAAAGCAAAAACGTAATATCTGATGTTTGCTTGGCTCCACATGTCACCTTGCGGATCAACACCTGATTCGTAATTAATTCTTTTCTGAGGTGTGTCTCGACTGGGTCTAAGCAAACTTCCTAACCCTAAAAAAACGGATACAAGAAGAATTCCTACGCCTCCAAAGATTAAAACTGTAAGCCAGTTGCGAAGAAATTCAGACATCGTTTTAAGACCCAATTACCTTTGATAAATAAGCAAAGCCAAAGCTGTGTACCTGACGAAGGTTACCGTAATTTATAGCTTTCGGAGGCGTTTGGAAGACCTGAATGAAGTATTTAAATATCACCTAACCACCTACCAAAATTGGCACTGCATCTCTGGTTATTTCTATAAACGGCCCAGGAATAAAACCCGTAACCATAACGACTGCAGAAGACAATACAGTGACTATCCAAACTCCTTTTGGAACATAGATTTCGTGAATTTCGCCTTCATCAATATCAGAATACATTGCCAGAAGTATTCGAAGATATACGTATGCAGCAATAGCTGCTGACACCATCGCTACTCCTGCAAGAAAATAATATTCGGTATCGACCGCTGATGAAATAACACCGAGTTTTGCTATAAAACCTCCCGTGAAAGGAATTCCTGCTTGTCCTAATAATAGGATTGTGAACAGGGCAGCTAAAGCTGGCTTACGTTTTGCTAATCCTTTGTATGCGTCTAAGTCGTGATTTGAATCACCTTCACCACCTACAACTGTTGCTATAGCAAAACTTCCTGAAGCGAGGAATGTGTAAACCCCTAAATAAAAGAGCACAGCAGCTGTTCCATCCATATTTGATGATTGAACTCCGATAAGAATGAACCCTGCATGAGCTATCGAAGAATAAGCGAGCATTCTTTTTACATTCGTTTGTACTACTGCAACCACAGAACCAAAAACAACGCTTAAACCCGAAAGCACGGCTAAAGGGATTTGCCAATCATTGACGTAAGATGCGAATGTCAAAGGGAAAACTCTTAATATTGCAGCAAACCCTGCGACTTTGACACCGGCAGCCATCCAAATAACAACAGGTGTGGGGGCGCCTTGATAGGCATCGGGAGTCCATGTGTGAAAAGGAAATACAGCTACTTTGAAACCCAAACCAACCAGCATTAAAGCAAAACCGATCATCAACATTCCATCTTCGATCAATAATGAATTGGCTAGAGAGTTTCTGATTCCAATGAGGTTCGTGGTTCCAACTGCGCCATAAACCAAGGCAATTCCATAAAGTAAAAAAGCAGAAGAAAACGCCCCCAATAAGAAATATTTAATTGCGGCTTCTTGGGATTCAATTTTTCTTAAATGGAGAGCGACAAGAACATAAACGGCTATGGAAAGAATTTCTATTCCTAGGAATAAAACAATTAGATCATTTGCTCCGGCCATAACAACGCCACCTGCGGCTGAGACTAAAAGAAGAACATAAAATTCTAAATTAGGAATACCTTCTCTATCTAGGTATGGCCGAGCAAGAATAGAAGTTGAAATTAATGCGATAGCTATTAATGAAGTTAGAAAAATAGTAGATCCGTCTGTTCCCACAGAATCATTTAAAAATGCGATCGGTCCATCATTTTGAATTTTGTTCCACATAGGGATTGACGAAAATAAGACAAAAATTCCGGCTGTTAAGGTAATACCAGGTGCTAACCAACTGATTTCTTTCTTTAATAAAGAAGAAACTGTTAAGAGCAATACTCCGGCGACTGCAAAAACAATTACTGGTAGTAAAGCCCACCATACTATTTCAGGAGTAGGAACAGAATTAGAAGCGACAAACATTTTTAGTGTCCCTCTTCTGCTTGTTGTATATCTATTTTAATTTCTCCTAAAGATTGTCGGTTTACAGGCTCTTCAAAACCTGAAACATGTTTTTCAATATGGACTACCAGAGTTTTTACAGAGTTTTCCATTCTGTTTATTACAGGTTTCGGATAAACCCCTAAAAAAACTATGAGAGCAAGTAACGGAAGCAACACAAGAGTTTCTCGTGTTTTAAGGTCAGTCATTTCTGCATTTTCTTTTTCTGCCGGACCATGGAAAACGCGTTGATAAGCCCAAAGCAAATACAGAGCTGCTAAAACAACACCTACTGTAGCTACAACGGCCCACCATCTATGAGCCGTAAATGTTCCTAATAAAATTAAGAATTCTCCTACGAAACCATTTAAACCAGGCAGTCCTATTGAAGAAAGCATTACCACGGTAAAGAAACCTGCCATAAGAGGCGCTGAGTGTTGCAAGCCTCCAAGTTCATCTATTTGCCTTGTATGTCGGCGTTCGTAAATCATTCCAACTAATAAGAACAATGCACCGGTTGAAATGCCATGATTTACCATCTGGAGGACGCTGCCCACAATAGCTTCAGTGTTTAAAGCGAACGTTCCCAAAACAATGAATCCAAGATGGGCAATTGATGAATAAGCAACTAATCTCTTCAGGTCTTTCTGCATGGCAGCCACAACTGCGCCATAGATAATTCCGACTACTCCTAAGGTTAAAAAAACTGGTGCGAAGAAATGAGAAGCTTCTGGGAATAAATATAAACCGAACCTTATTAAGCCGTAAGTCCCAAGCTTTAAGAGGACGCCAGCGAGAATTACTGAACCTGCTGTTGGAGCTTCAGTGTGAGCATCAGGCAACCATGTATGTAGTGGGAAAATAGGAATCTTGACTGCGAAGGCAAGAGCAAAAGTTAAGAATAGCCAACGTGCTGTTCCTCGAGTGATGCTTTGTGATTCGGCAATCTCAACTAGATCGAAGGTAATTGAGCCTCCAACACTGTCTGCATGTAAAAACGCAACTGTAATGATTCCAACTAGCATTAGCGCAGAGCCAGCCATAGTGAACAAGAAAAATTTTGTTGCTGCATAAGAGCGATTACCGTGACCCCAACGACTAATCAAGAAATACATTGGGACAAGGACGACTTCAAAGCATAGGAAAAACATGATTAGGTCTAATGAACAGAAAACTCCCATTACTCCAGCTTCTAATAAAAGCATCCAAGCAAAATAAGAGCGATCATTATGTTCAGGGTCGACTGCAAGTAATGCAATTGGGAATAAAAGACCGGTCAGAACTATTAGAAACAGTGAAATTCCATCTGCTCCAAATGACCAAGAAATCCCAAAATCACTGATCCAAGATTGTCGAGAAACGAATTGGAACATTTCTGAATGTTTTTCGTATTCGAAATCACTAAGTAACCAAAGCGATAAAGCACATGTAGTTGTTGAAAATATTAGTGCAACTAATTTTGTTAAATCTTTTCTGACTCGGGGTAAAAAAGCTACAACTAAAGCACCAGCAGCCGGCACAATTAACAAAGATGGAAGAACTGGAAAAGTTGCTGAAGAGGAGGCTGCGATTACGATATTCATAGTGTTGTCCTCGTTAAGAACCAAATTAGTAAGCCAACAGCTCCAATTCCTATACCTAATGCGTAGGTTCTAACTAAACCATTCTGCGAGCGTCGAAGTATTGAGGCAGTCTTTTTTACTATTTGACCTGTCCCATCAACGGCACCGTCTATTACTTCCTTGTCAAATTTTGCTACGGCTGTAAATGCTTTAGATCCGGATCCGCCCATGAATTTTGAAACTGTGGAGTCGAAATACCAAGCATTAACCAAGCTGGGTTTTTCAAAAATTTGCCTATCAATTTTTTCTTTTAGATAGGTAGAAATTCCTACGCCGATTCCTATAGCCACTGAGACTAAAGCTAAAAGTGCCAATATCCACAAAGTTGAACTCGAAAGATGTAAATGCGTCTCATTGTGGAACGTTGCCGGTTCTAACCAATGTTCTAACCGTTTAGTCGAAGATGAAAATGGAAGTTGGATAAAACCGCCGACCAGTGAGAGAAACGCCAAAGCTACAAGAGGTAAAGTCATTGTCCATGGCGACTCATGCGGGTGTATCTCACCAGCATCACCAGCATCACCAGCATCACCAGCATCACCAGCATCACCAGCATCACCAGCATCACCAGCATCACCAGCATCACCAGCATCACCAGCATCACCAGCATCACCAGCATCACCAGCATTCAAATATCGAGGTTTACCGAAGAAAGTGAGAATTACTTGACGAGTCATGTAAAAGGCCGTCAAAAGTGCAGTTATTATTCCCACAAGCCAAAGTAATGGATTCTTATCCCATGCAAAAGCAAGAATTTCATCCTTCGACCAAAAACCTGCAAACGGCGGAACACCAGCAATTGCTAGCCAGCCAACAATAAAAGTTCCAGCGGTAATTGGCATCAAGGAACGAAGACCTCCATAACGTCTTAGGTCCTGCTCACCGTCCATTCCGTGGATTACTGATCCTGCACCAAGAAAAAGTAAAGCTTTGAAAAAAGCATGTGTGATCATATGAAAAATGGCTGCTGTGTAAGCACCGCAACCAACTGCTAAAACCATATAGCCCAACTGACTAACGGTCGAATATGCAAGAACTTTCTTAATATCTGTTTGTGCGACTGCTATAGAAGCAGCAAATAAGGCTGTTCCAGCTCCAACCCAGGCAATTAGCCCAGTCGACCATGTAGAAGCTTCTACCATGATTGGATTCACTCTGATTAATAGGTAAACACCTGAAGTAACCATGGTCGCTGCATGGATTAATGCTGAAACCGGAGTTGGACCAGCCATTGCATCCGGCAACCATAGGTACAGAGGAAATTGTGCTGATTTTCCCATAGCTCCTACAAAAAGCATTAAAACTATAAAAGTAGTAGTCGTTTCAGCTATTTGATTGGAACCGAGAATGTCAAATATTTCTAAATACTCAAGTGAGCCGAAATTGAAGAAAATGAGAAACATTGCGACCATGAATCCCCAGTCGCCAACCCGATTCGTTATAAATGCTTTCTTTCCTGCAGTTGCATTTGCTGGATCTCTGAACCAAAACGAAATCAAAAGATAGGAACAAGCTCCCACACCTTCCCAGCCAAGAAAAGTCAGCAGAAGATTATCACCTAGTACGAGCATCAACATTGAGAATGCAAACAAATTTAGATATGTGAAAAAACGATTGAAATCTGGATCACCATGCATGTATCCAATTGAATAAAGATGAATTAAGGTGCCTACTCCTGTAATAAATAAACACATCGTGATTGATAAGGGGTCAGCTAAAAAACCTATGTCGACTTTGAAATCTCCGGCTGGGATCCAATCAAAAAGAGTAAAAACTGTTTGTCTATTTTCATTTTTTTCTAAAAGCATTCCAATGAAAACAATCAAAACTGATAGAAAAGAACCTGCGATGGCAGTCGTTGCTAACCATCCTGCAATCGGTTCTCTCACTGATTTTCCTAGACAAATAAGGGTCAAAAAACCCAGAAGAGGGAAAGCGGGTATCAGCCAAACTAGATCTATCATTTTTATCCGCCCAAAATCTTTAGATCGTCTACATTGGTTCTTGAGCGTCTTCGCATGATTGCAACTACTAGTGCCAAACCGATAACTACTTCCGCTGCCGCTACAACTAAAACAAAAAAGACCGCTAACTGGCCTCCTAAATCATTCAGATGAGAGCCAATGCTCACGAATGTAATATTTACTGCATTTAGCATTAATTCAATACACATAAACATGATCAACGGGTTCCGTCTTACTAAAAGACCTGTAGTGCCGATAGAAAAGAGAACTGCAGCAAGTAACAAATACCAGGTAGTTGTGATAATCATTCTCCACCTTTTTCTTCTGGCTCGTCTTCTACTGCATCATTTTGCAGTTCCTCTAGGGTTGATATCAGTGGTTTTGTCGGACGGGTTGAGAGAACAACTGCTCCCACAACGGCAACTGTTAACAAAAGTGCAGTTAGTTCTACGGAAAAAACTTGTGTGGAAAATAATGCTTCTCCTAAGATCTTTGTGTTATCGGTTGCATCCCCGATAGGAATGTTTGCTGCTTGTTCCCCTGTTGGGCCTCCGACAGCAACTATCAAGACTGTCAAAATAATCCCAAAAATCGAAGCTCCCAAAACAACAGCTAGAGGTCTTTGGCCGGAAATAGGTTCGACTTTAAGATCTTCTGCTCGGTCAACTCCTAATAAGGTGATTACAAAAACAAAAAGGATTACTATTGCTCCGGCATAAACAATTACTTGTATTGCTGCAAGAAATGTCGCTTCTAGAAGTACAAATAAGACCGCTACCCCAAATAACGTTTGAACCATGAATAAAGCTGAGTGGACAGGGTTCTTCGAAAAGATAACTCCTAAAGCGCCGCTTAAAATAACAGCTGCACTTATTAAAAAGACAACCGTTTCCATTACTGTTCCTCTTCCGGAGTTTTCGTATCACTTTGACCTATCTCAGCTTTACGAATTCCGTAACCCAAGTCACCTGACCAAGCAATTTGACCTTCATAAGAAGCATCTCCATTTGGAGAGGTCGCCCTTAACCACCCAGAAGTATCAAGATCTTCCCCTTCACGCCAATCTTCCCATGGCAACTGTTTAGGTTTTCCAGATTCTGAATCAACTAAAAGTTCTTCTCGCGTGTAAATGGCATCATTTCGATTAGTAAATGAGAATTCAAACATCTTGCTTTCAGTAATGGCTCCCGTTGGGCAAGCTTCAACGCAAAGATCGCAATGAATGCAACGTAAGTAATTGATCTCATAAACAAAGCCGTAGCGTTCTCCTGGTGATATCGGATTATCAGTTGGATTATCTGCCCCTCTTACGTAAATGCAATTTGCGGGACAGACGCCAGCACATAGTTCACACCCTATGCACTTCTCCATGCCATCTTCATATCGTCCGAGCACATGCCTTCCATGAAGCCTTTCTGGTTTTACCCGCTTCTCTGCTGGGTATGGGGTTGTAACACGTTTTTGGAATATTTGGCGAAAGGTGACTAAGAAGCCTTTTAAATAACTCACTGTTCTGTCCCTTCAGATATTTCAGAAAGGTCAGCGGCGTGCAGATTGGAATCTTTGGCTTTTTTGATAGCTCCGTTCAATAAAAGAGCAGCCAATGAAAGGACGACTAGACCTAACGGGACTACTAGAAAAGTTGACCAACCTCTATCTTCACCTATGTTTAAGGCCGCTATTAAAAGAAACCATCCTAGAGAAGCTGGGATGAGCAGTTTCCAACCTAAATCCATAAGTTGGTCATAACGCAACCTTGGGAGAGTGGCTCGAAGCCAGACAAAAGTGAATAAGAATGCCATTACTTTTAAGAAGAACCAAAGTATCGGCCATACCCATGCGATTTGTTTTATTAGAATTGGACCGTTTGGTCCACCTAGAAAAAGAGTTACGGCTATTGCGGACATGGTAATCATGTTCATGAACTCTGCTAGGAAAAATAAAGCAAAACGAATGGAACTGTACTCCGTATGGAAACCTCCAACAAGTTCTTGTTCTGCTTCAACTAAATCAAAAGGCGGTCTGTTAAGTTCCGCTGTTCCTGCGATCACGAAAATCACAAAAGGAATTACTCCTGTTGCCACTAGGTTCCAGTTCCAAGTTGCTTGACCTGAAACTATGCCACTTGTTGAAAGAGTTCCTGAAGATAGAAAAACTGTTGCCATGGAGAGGCCTAAAGCGGCTTCATAACTAATCATCTGAGCTGAAGCTCTTACTGAACCTAATAGAGGGTATTTTGATCCTGACGACCATCCAGCAAGCATCACTCCGTAAACAGCAATGGAAGAAAGAGCTAGAAAAAGAAGAATGCCCACTGGTGGGTCGGCTACTTGCAGAAGAGTTCTATGTCCGAAAATAGAAACTGTTCCATCTCCACCATTTGTAAAGTCACCGCCGATTGGAACAATTGCGAAAGATAAAAAAGCCGGAACTAAAGAGAGATAGGGGGCCAATCGAAAAACAACACGATCTGCACGCGCAGGTAATAGATCCTCTTTAAAAAAAAGTTTTATCCCGTCTGCCAAAGTCTGCAGTATCCCCCATGGCCCTGCTAACGATGGCCCCACACGATTGTGCATATCAGCCACGATTTTTCTTTCGAACCAGATCACAAGCATTACCGAAACCATTAACAATGCGAAAGCAAGTACAACTTTTAATAGCATCACAGCGACTACCGAAAACCCAATGTCTGAGCTGAGAAGTGGATCAGAAGCGATTATCATCATGTTTTCTCAATCTTCAAATCATTCACCGGTAATGATGAGTCGATTAGTTTTCGAATATCCGGGCCTTCCTGATTCCAAAGAACATGAATAGTTCCACTAATTGTGTCTGGATCAGGCGTGAGTCTTGCTCGAATTTCACCTTTTGAACCAATTAAACGAACTAACGATTCAGAATTAACTCCAATCTTCTGCATATCTTCCGGATTGGCTTTTATCTGACTCCCAGGCGCAAGTCCTTTAAGTGCTGAGCTGTGTGCAGCTAGAACTCCTTTGTCATACATACTTCTTGTTGTTATCAATCGGAAAGAGTTAGCCTTTTGTTTTGGAATTTTCGCTGAAGTGGTTTGGGACGTTTGCAAGCTCCTTTTCAAAACGACCCCGTCTTCATCCATTTGTTCAACTTTTGTCAGGTCGATATCTTTATGCATTCCCGAAACTAAAGAAATCTCTTCACACAATTCATTGAATGTGGATGGTCCTAACTCAGGATCAAAATACTGGACTAGATCTAAAGCAATCATCCAGTCTGGTCTAGCTGTCCCTGGAGGTGTGACACTCCTCCTTATCGGACTTATTCGGCCTTCAAGGTTAGTAAATGTACCGTCTATCTCTGTAGTGGTGGCAGCTGGCAAAACAATATCAGCCTTGAGAACACTATCTGTTGCGAAAATATCAACTGCGATCACTGTTCCGATTCTCTCTAAAGCTTCTTGAACTAATTGAGAATCAGGGAAATCCATTAGTGGATCCGATGCTAAAAGAATCAGGACATCGATTTGTCCGTTAGTCGCAGCTTCAAGTATTTCTCTAGTTTTAAGGCCTTTACAAGTAGGAAGTGTTGGCCAACGATTTTGTAGTTCCTCTGATCCTTCTTCCAAGTTGCATTTTCCGGGTAATAAGCCTGGAGAAAGTCCCATATCTATTGCACCATTGATATTGCCTCTTCTTAATAAAGGCAGGAAAGAGGCTTCTGGAAAATACTCCTGCAGTGTGATAGCTCCATCTTCGAGAATTGAAGAAGTCTCTGCTAAAGAGGTGCGTCCCAGTAGAACAGAAACCGAGTTGCTGTTCTTAATTATTTTTCCAGCGTCGAGTAACTCTTTAAGTATCTCCTCTTCGAGTGAAGAAGGTTCGCCAGACAATGCTTTTACTGCCTCAAAAGTTTTTCCGGGTGGAATTCTTATTGATTGAGTAGCTAATTTCGACAACCCTGTTTTTGTTGGAGTTAGTTCAATTAATTTGCATCGATCTTGAACTATTGCATGCCTTAACCTTAAATAAAGAGTCCCTAATTCTTCTTTTGGATCAGCGCCTAAAAGAATTATTACTCCACCTGGTTTGCAAGTTTCATCTATGGTCGAGGGGTTTAAGCTGAGAAGCACCTCTGGTGAAAGTCCATCATCTAGTTGAGCGTCAACGTTGTCAGTTCCGATAATTCCTTTTGTGATTTTACTCCATACGTACTGAGCTTCATTGGTTAACCGAGCTCCACCAATAACAGCTATTCGTTCTGGCGTGGTTTCAGTTAGTGCAGTTAAACATTTTTCGTAGGATTCAGACCATGAAGTTGTCGAAAAGTGATTTTTCTCATCGTCGGCAAACTCATCGATTATTAGCGGTTCAACAAGTCGATTTTCATTTGAGTATGACTCGAAAATAAACCTTTCTTTATCTGTCAACCAACCCCAATTAACAGAGTCAGAATCAACACCTGTGAAACGTAAAACTTTGTCTCTTGATTCCTGAACAGAAATTCTGTTTCCGACACTGTCGAAAGTGCTTGTAGATTCAACTTCTGTTAAATCCCATGGTCTGGCTTTGAACCTAAAAGGAGCCGCTGTCAAAGCACCTACTGGGCATATTTGGACAGTATTCCCGCTGAAATAAGAGCTGAAAGGTTGGTCTGGATAGGTGTTAACTTGAGTCTTATTACCTCGGTCGATGAAATGTATTAAAGAATCTCCGGCAACTTGATCAGCGAAACGTGTACATCTATCGCAGAGAACACATCTTTCGCGATCTAAAAAAACATTCTCATTAACTGGAATCGGTTTTCTGTATGTACGTTTCTCTTCGATGAACCGACTCTCTCCCGCACCAAAAGTCATCGTCTGATCTTGTAAAGGGCACTCTCCCCCTTTATCGCAAATAGGGCAATCAAGAGGATGATTTATTAACAGGAATTCAAGTACTCCTTCTTGTGCTTTTTGGGTTTTTTCAGATTGAGTGTCAACAACCATCTCATTACTGCACTCAATCATGCAGGAAGGTTGAAGGGCCGGTCCTCGACCTGTATCGATTTCTACCAAACACATTCGGCACATACCAACAGGTTGCATACGCGAATGATGACAAAATCTAGGAATATAAGTTCCATTTCTTTCGCAAGCATCTATTAGTAATTCGCCAGGTTTTGCTATTACTTTTTTTCCATCAACCGTTATAGAAACTGCAGTTTCAGCAGATGTTATATCTGTCATGTAACTACCTCTTCAACTTTTAACGACAAAGGAATGGGATCACGTCTTGTAATAAGAGCTTCGAATTCATTACGGAATCTTCGTATGGCAGAAACGATCGGGGCCACAGATGAAGGTCCTAATGGACAAATAGTTGTCTGACTTGGAGGAAACGGAACCGCATCAAGACCTTCGTCCAAGAATGCAGCAGCTGGATAAGG
>Ga0315315_10001293_pt1 | contig 22804 bp, 25 predicted proteins | sample M140m3416metaG_FD_203699 | JGI IMG/M metagenome (GOLD analysis project Ga0315315, IMG submission 203699) | Ammonia-oxidizing marine archaeal communities from Monterey Bay, California, United States - M1 40m 3416 | ecosystem: Environmental > Aquatic > Marine > Intertidal zone | place: USA...
TTTATATTAAATAATAATAAAACGTATTATTTAATATATTTCATAATATTCATGTTGGGTAAATTATTATCTTTTGTAACATTTGTTGGTGCCTTTTTTTTTGTTAATCCTGTTTATTCTGTGAATTCCTTAGATATATCATTAAAAAAAAGAAATATTGCCGTTATTGGTGGTGGAATTTCTGGCTTAACTGCTGCCTGCGAATTAAGTAGTAAAGGTTACAATGTTACTATTTTTGAAAAAAATGATGATGTTGGTGGTAGGGCGCGAGTTTTAAAAGGAGGTGGGTTTTCTTTTGATATGGGTCCTAGTTGGTACTGGATGCCTGAATTATATGAAAAAGTTTTTAATCGTTATGGTTATAATGTTTCGTATAATTTGACGCGTTTAGATCCTGCTTATCGGATATTTTCTAATGATGAGAAAAATAATAGATTTGATGTACCAGGGAATCCCGGTGATTTTTTAACATGGGTAAATAATGGAAATGTTGCTAATGGAAATGTTGCTAATGGAGATGTTGCTAACGTGCAACGTTTTTTCAATGATTCCCAAGGAAAATATAATGAAGTTATTCATAATTGGATTTGGAAACCTATGAATAGTTATTTGGATTTATTTGATCCATTTTTATTATGGGATATAACACAATTTTCTTTTTTTGGTAATTTGAATCATTGGATTACTAGTATTACTAGCAATATTACTATTCAAAATGCTTTAAAATGGCCTGTTATTTTTATAGGTATTTCACCAAATGATGCGCCAAATTTATGGTCTTTTCTTTCTTATGCTAGTTCTCAAACATTTTATCCACAAGGTGGTATGACTGCCCCAATTAACGTATTAAAAAAGATTGCAAAAGACTCAGGTGTTCATTTTCGTTTAAATTCTGAAGTAACGTCTTTCAATTTTTATGGCAATAAAATTCAACAGGTTTGCACATATCATGACTGTTTAAATGTAGAAGGTGTTGTATCCGCCGCAGATTATCATCATGTTGAACAAAAATTATTACCAGAAAAATTTCGTTATTATACACATAACTGGTGGAATACACAAACTTTAAGTCCATCCTGTCTTGTATTTTATTTGGGATTCAAAACAAAATTAAATGGATTTTTACATCATAACTTTTTTTTTGATGATAATCTTGATATTTATATAAATAACATTTTTGGGAGTGGTGTTGGGAGTGGTGTTGGGAGTGGTGTTCCGTTTTATGTTTCTGTTACTTCTAAAACTGATTTAAATGTTGCTCCACCAGGTGGGGAAACCGTGTTTGTTTTAATTCCATTTCACCACAGTTTTGATGAATCATTGGATACGAAGACTTTTAGACAACGCGTTTTAAATATTGTTTTAAAAAAACTTGTTAATGTTGGTGCTTTTGGCGATTATTGTGGAAAACGCACTTGTAATTGGTCTGAATATAATTTTAAACATTGTTTTTTTAATGATTGTGAAATTAATGATTCTCTCGTTTATTATTCTAGTTTTGGTCCTTCTGATTTTAATTCCCATTATAATGCTTTTAAAGGCAATGCTTTTGGTCATGCTAACACAATTAGACAATCGCTCGTTTTTAAACCACAAATGAATTCTAAAATTTCTAATCTTGTTTTTGCTGGTCATATGTCACATCCAGGACCCGGACTCCCACCTAGCATGGTTTCTGGTATTCTATCCGCTAATCTTTTATATAATAAAATATCCAATAATAATTTTATTTTCTTCTTCACTTTATTCACCATGTTTCTTGCATTTTTATATTATTGGTTTTCTTACCATTTTATTATTTTTAAATCCTATTTTGAATGTTGTCGTTTATTTTATATACATGGTAGAACTTATTTCGCTGCCTCGTCTTTAATGAATCTTAATAGATTTCTTAATACTGCTGCCATGTACTCGCTTTTTCGTGTTGCAGATGACTACGTTGATAACCACGAGTGCTCCATAAAAAGAAATAGATATCTCACTACTTTTGAAACTAATTTTTGGTATTGTTTTAATGATTCTATAAATAATAATATTACCATTTTTGATTCAAAATTGGAAAAATATTATAAATTACATCCTATTTTACCTGCTGTTATTATTACTATTAAACAATTAAAATATCCGAAATCTTTATTTGAAACTTTCTTTCGTTCTATGCGAATGGATATTGATACACACATTTGCCAAACATTAGAAGATACTTTCAATTATATGGAAGGTAGTGCCGCTATTATAGGTGATTTTATGTTGGCCATTCTTATTCCCGGTAATAGCGAATCTGATATTGCCAAGCGTAAACAAGCCGAACCACATGCCAAAGATTTAGGTAGAGCCTTCCAATTAACAAACATGATTCGCGATATTGATGAAGATATTGATCTTAGAAGACAATACATTCCACAAGACTTGTGCGCCAAATATAATGTTAATATTGAAAAGAAAGATTATAGCCAATTAGGTTGGATTTCTTTAATTGAACATATGTTTGATTATACCGAACAATTTTATCTTTCTGGCGATATTGGTATTCATATGTTAGGCGATGATGTTCAAAATGTTATTTATATTGCAAGGAAACTCTATTATAAAATTCATGATAAAATTAGGGAACATCGTTATCAGCTTTTTAATGGTGAAAGAATTAGAGTTTCTTTCCCTGAAAAAATAAAAATTGCATCTCAATATATTCATTTTTTCCAATTATGTAAAATAATTTCTGTTGAACTTTTTGCCCTGTTTATTTGGAATTTCCCGCTGCTGTTTTTATTTATTTGGTATAACTTTGCTTCCAATATATGCGATCTTTTATTAGTTAATAACTGTTGGATGGGATGGGATATTTGGGGTCATGGAAATAATTGCGGTGTATCTTATTTGCAATTTCATTTCATTTATATTTTCCCTATTATTATATGGTTATATAAACCTGTCTATTCATATTTAAAACGTTTCACAAAAATTAGGTTTTACAATCTTGTTTTTAATAAATCATTTCAAAAATTTTGTATTTTATGTTTTGCTATTTTTTTTCAATGTTTTGTTGCCACAATATATACTACACCATGGGACAATTTACTCGTTTATAAAAAATGTTGGACTTATCCGCAAAATCGTGTTTTATTTTCTATTGGTTATGTTCCGATTGAAGAATATATGTTTTTTGGATTAGACTCTTTGATCGTTTGTGGTGTTTTTATACATGCTTTTAAAGATGTTACAATTCATAAAGTATGGGATGTTGGTGTATGGGATGTTGGTGTATGGGATGTATGTGGTGTATGGGATGTATGTGGTGAGAAGAATTTGACTTTTCTATATTTTGGATGTGCTTTCCAATCTATAGGATGGCTTTTATTTTTCTTTACACCGTATTTTTATCTGGCGTCTATTCTTTTATGGTCTTCACCTGTTATTTCTTTGCAATTATGGTGGGATTATAATTCCATTGCTTTCTATAAGAAGAATTTAATCAAATGTATTCTTACTAGTACTATTTATTTAACTATTGTTGATCATTGGGCATTGAATCATGGTATTTGGCAGATTGATGATTCCGTATTTGATATTTATCGTGGTATGCCGTTTGAAGAATGTTTTTTCTTTTTTATTACATCTATTATGTGTTCATTTGGATTATTATTAACAATTACGACATTTGAATTACAAGGTTTAAATTTATTTTAATATTTTAAATTGATTTATAATTATTTTTATAAATTAATTATAAATTAAACTATGAATACCGTTTTAAGTCAATGTAGTATTGAAGGTATGAAAGGAATGGCGGATGATGAAAATGATAATGAAAATGATAATGAAAATGAAAAGGATAATGAAAAGGATATTAATGGTATTGTTTTAAATCAATGTTGTATTGAAGGTATGAAAGAATTGGCGGATGAAAGTGTTGATATTATTATTTGCGATCCGCCATATAATATTGGAAAAGATTTTGGTAATAATTGTTGGGATGTTGACACTGATGAATATTTATTGTGGTGTGATAAGTGGATTGAACAATGTATTCGGATTTTGAAACCAAGCGGAACATTATACATTTATGGTTTCAGTGAAATACTTGCTTTTATACGCGTAAGAATAAAAATAAATGTTCGTTGGATTGTTTGGCATTATACTAATAAAGTTGTACCATCGCTGAAATTTTGGCAACGCACACATGAAAGTATATTAGTGTGTTCTAAAAATAAGAGACCATATTTTAATCGTGATGCTGTTAGAGAACCTTATACCAAGCAATTTCTTAAGAATGCTGCGGGAAAAGTGAGGAAATCTACAAAAGGACGTTTTAGCAATGGTAAAAAAGAAACGATTTATAAGGCTCATTCTGGTGGAGCTTTGCCGCGGGATGTTATTAAAGTTTCTGCTTTAGCCGGTGGGGCTGGGCGAAAAGAACGTGTTAATCATCCAACACAGAAACCACTTGCTCTCTGTGAAAAATTAATTAAAGCGGCTTTGTTTGATGGTGCGGCGGGTGGTGCGGCGGGTGGTGATGGAAATAAAACGTCTTTAGTTGTTCCTTTTGCTGGTTCGGGTAGTGAATGTGTCGCCGCGAATAGGTTAAATGTCCAGTTTATCGGTTTTGAAATAAATCCTGAATATGTTGCTTTATGTAATGAAAGATTGTTGAAAGATTGATGAAAGATTATTAAAATATTACAATTATATATCAATGATTACTATAAGAAATAAAATAAACAAATTAATTAATAAAAAACAAAACAAATTTACAATTAGAGAAATTATAAACTATTTCAAAGAAGATGGTATATTTGCCATTCTTTTTATTATTACTTTTCCCACTTCTATTCCTTCGCCATCTTATGGACTTGGATCTTCCACTATTTTAGGTGGATTAATTACTATTTTCCTTGCTCTTCAAATATTTTTTGGTCAAAAAAAACCTTACTTACCAGATTTCATTATGGATAAAAAAATAAATGTTTCTAAGTTCAGAAAACGTTTTCATAAACGCGTTGACTACGCATTATTCAAAATGGAAAAATATTTTAAAAAAAGTCACCCCAATTTCTTAAATGAAATTTTCGTAAAAGTATCTTCCATTTTAATGATTTTAAATGGTATTTTAATGATTATCCCCATCATTTTTACTAATTGGCTTCCTTCTACTACCGTTACTTTCATGAGTTTCTCTTATCTTTTTAAAGACGGTTTCATGTTTATGCTTTCTTTATTATTTGCTACTTTTATTTTCTTATTTTATTTTTTTGCTTTTAAATATATCATTGCTTATGCTAACAAAAATAAAAAATACTTTTTTGATTATGTTGAAAAAAAGAAAAAGGAATTTAAAAAAATGTTTTAGTTTTTTGTTTGAGCTTTAAATATTATATATCTACTATTATATATAATATATGACTGTTAGCACATTAACATTAAGAAAAAAGATAAATAATTTAATAAAAAAAGATAAAGATGTTTATACAGTTCAAGAAATAATTGATTACTTTGAAGAAGATGGATTATTTGCCATTATATTTATTGTTACTTTCCCAATGTCTATTCCAAGTCCGCCCTATGGATTTGGCTTTGAAACTGTTTTTAGTGGATCTATTTCTTTGCTTTTAGCCATTCAAATTATTTTGGGATTTAAAAAACCAATCTTACCAGATTTTATTAAGAAAAAAAAATTAGATTTATCCTTTTTAAAAAGAAATAATATATACAACCAAATTGATCATTATTTAATACAATTAGAAAGCGTTTTTAAACAACGTTATTCATTTGTTTTCCAACCTTTAATAATTAAACTTATCGCTTTGATGATTATTCCACCTGCTATCTTAATGATTATTCCTGTTGTTTTTACTAATTGGTTTCCATCCTTTTGTATTACCCTTATCAGTTTCTCCTATTTATTTAAAGACGGACTCATGATGTTAATTTCTTGTTTTATTACATTTGTTATTTGTACACTATATTTTGTTTTCTTTAAATTTATAATAAAATTTGCCGCGCGTTTTGTGAAGAGAAAAAAAATTAAAACGGCTATAAAATCCATAGAATCAAATAAAAAAATTATTAATTCTTCAAAGAAAAAAATTAAAACTGCTCAAAAATCCATTCAAAAATTATTATAATATTTTTAAATTGATTTGATACATTTCTTTATGTTAATGTATCAAAAATATAAATACAAAAATGGATACTATCATTTTCAAACAAGAAAACAATTCGTGGCTTAAGATTGCAAGTGATGAAGATGGTGGTGACGAGATTGGGACATATTCTGAGGTTGGTCATGTGAAGAAAGATTGGAAATGTCATCTTTGTATGTATAACGATTATAACAGTGGTGTTAAAATGTTTAAACTTATTAGCCGCAAGAAACAGCGTTTTAAGATTGTTTGCGAACAATGTGCACAATGTGAAGATATGATTGGATTTCTATTTGGTATCCCGACTCATAAGTTTCTTGTTGATTATCTTGATAATAATTAATAAATACTAGAATAATTAATAAATACTAGAATAATTAATAAATACTAGAATAATTATGTGGAAGTGTTATATATAATTTTCTTACTCTTTTTCCTGCTAGTCTTTCTACGTCACCAACATGCGGTGCATAGCCGGATTCAAACATCTCCAAAAAGGCTTCCACATATAATTTCTCTCTGCGTTCTGGTGCGCAAAGTTGGAAAAATTCTTGTTTTCCCGACGCAAATCTTTCAACTAAGGCAGCGAAATTTGCCTTCAAATGTGTCTGAAACTTTTCTTTTTCTTTATTCCATTGACCCTCATAAATTGATTGCAAATCTTTCCAAGATGGAATAATTTTTTCACCATAACTTTCTACATCTTCATCTGTTATCTCGTTTATTTTTCTTGTTACGCTAACTGGTCTTTTTGTGTTTGTTCCCGTAAAAGGATTATGTGTACTACTATTTAGACTATTATTCGGCGAAAATGGTTGTGAACGAGCATCTGCCGTTGATGATAAATTGTTTAATGTATTTTCTAATTTTGTTAAATCCATTATAATTGGTGTTGATTATTATTTTTAAATTATTATTTTCATTATTTAAAAATAATTTATGAAAAATTATCCTGAGAGAATAATTATAAAATGTTTTAACGTAAAAAATAATTAACTAAACCACCTACAAACCATATTGAATTTGTTATTACTGGTTGATATGTTTTTTTAGATAAACATATTATAACTAATCCAGCAGAACCTATACTATTTAATATTATCTTACTTGTATCATCTATCGGTGCCAAATATGCTGTTAAAACTGTCGCTGATCCTATCCATCCAATTACCTCATATGTACATTTTTTTAGTTTATTTTTTCGTGTGGTTTCTGCTGTGGTTTCTGCTGTGGTTTCTGCTGTGGTTTCTGCTGTGGTTTCTGCTGTGGTTTCTGCTGTGGTATTATTAATATCTATCACCTGCATAGTATTTAATAATATAGTATATAGATAATAGTTATTAAATATTATTAAATTATTATTGTTTTATTTATAATTGTGCTTATTTGTGTTTATTGTGCTTATTGTGCTTATTGTGTTTATTGTGCTTATTGTGCTTATTGTGCTTATTGTGCTTATTGGTTCAAAACCATGATAACTATTCCCACCAATGCTATTACTATACCTATTAATGCTTTAACTTTAAACACTGCTGATAATGCTATTATAGATCCGAAATAGACCAATAGTGTTTTAAATGGTTCCATATATACATCTACATAACCAGCGTTTGGACTCAATTTGAATGCTTTGTTTTTAACAATTATCCCTGTTATAAATAATGTTGCTGAAATAAATAATACTAATAAATTATTATTATCATTATTCACTCCTTTCATTATATTTGGATTTCTATAATACATTGTACAACATGACAATAATGATATAATACCAACAAATAATATAAAGTAAAATGCACTCGTTTCATAGTTTTTTTGTTGATCAAAAAAATATTTTCTTAACAAAACACTAAATCCAAATAAAAATATTGATATTGTTGAATAATATTCCCATCTATCATAAAATTGTTTCATTATATATTCCTGAGAGAAAGATTTTGATTTGTTTTGATTTGTTTTGATTTGTTTTGATTTGTTTTTACACTAGATCTATCACTTTATATATTATATATGTTGATAATGCAAATACTACGCCGCCCCATAACATATCCGTTACTGAAAATGCTAGTGTCCATTTTTGTAGTGTCGCATAGTTTGTGAAATCATATACACCATATATTAATATGCCAAGTAAAAATGCATCTAATACTGGTCTTTTATCTTTAATAATAAAATAATATAATCCCAATGTTAATAATGTATATGTTATTACTGCAGGCATTTGTTTAAATTTCAAAGGTGCATTTTGCAAATATTTAAAATATTTTTTAAATCTTCTTGAACTACTCGTAATATATACAATATCTATTGTTAAATAAATTACTGCTGTAATAATTAACTCTTTCAAATTAAATTTCATTATATACTTCTGAGAGAAAGATTATTCATCCGATGATTCCGTTTTTGATTCATTATTTAAACAACGCCAATAAAAATAACTCGTATTACATAAACAACCACATATATTTATTGGTTTATCATCATAATATGCCTCTTCTATTATACATGTTACTGGTTTTGCATTTGTTGTCCCATGTGATGATGTTATTGTTATCCCTACTTGCTCTTTTGTCACATCCTTATCACATATTACTGATGGCATCTCCATAATATTTACACCTTCACTCGCTTCTTGGTGATACACAGCTCTATGTTCTTCGCAAAATGACCATTCATTTGGTGGACCTTTAAATCTTTTTACAAATAATGTAACTGAATTAGGCGTTACATTTTTTAATTTCACTCTGAGAAAATGCATTTTTGTTTTTGGTCTCTCAAATATTTCACGATATATATGCACATATTTATTCTCTTCAGGTATTTTTATCATCCATTTATTATTATTATTTTTCGCCCAATGATATTTTTTAAACCCAACATCTGGTTCTTCATATAGTTTATCAAGAATTAGTGTTGCATTGTTATTTTTTGGAGGACTACCACAATGACACTCTGATATACATTTACCAGGACAACAACACTTCATTAACTGTTGTACTATCGCCAATGTTAATGCACATGATCCTGTTATAATCGCTGCTATTATTCCTGCATCCGTCATTATATATTTTTATATATTGTGATTTCTTAAATATTTTATTGTTTATTATTATATGAATGATAATATGAATATTATAAATGATAATATGAATATTATAAATGATAATTTAAATGATAATATGAATATTATAAATGATAATATGAATGATAATATGAATATTATAAATGATAATATGAATGACAATATGAATATTATAAATGATAATATGAATGATAATATGAATAATATAATGATTGCTTCATTTATTGCACATGGATTTTTAGATTTAATTACGTTTTTTCCCAGATTTTATAAGCATCTATCTTGGTATTTAATATGTGCTCTTTTTAGTTTGCTTACGATGATATATTATCCAGCATTCGGTATTATGTTTTTTATCGGAATATCTATGTTTCATTTTGGTGAAGATTTTAGATATTTATCTGGAAATGCTCCCAATAATTCTCTTGTTTCTACTCCTCATTGGGCAGGCGCTCTATTATTTTCAACCTCCACTATTGTGGATTGGAATAAATGGGTCTATACTTTACAATGGCTCAATATACCCTATTCTAATTTTTTAACCTTTCTTGTATTTATTTCCGGAATACCCGCCATATTTAATATTCAATCATATATGATTACCTTCTTCTCTACTCTGTTTGGAATCAGTGGTATTAATGGTATAATCTTTTATTCTTCTTATATTCATACACCACTCGCTATATACAGATATATTATTGATGATAATATAAACTTCAAAGGTAAATGTTGCTGTTTATTCATTTGGAGCGGCGGCACTATTATTGTTTTTTATGGAATGAATTATATTAATTATCTAACACCTGTTATATTTAAAATTGGTATCGGTATTGTTGTTTCACACATTATATTTATCACAAAATGGCAAAATAATTATTTATTATATTGATAAAATTATGTTTATAAAAATATATAATAAAAATGTTTGATTATTATTATATGAGAGAATGATTATATTAGGCATTATTGCTAGTATATTTATTGGACTAATTATTATTCATTATATTTATACAAATTGGAAAAAATTCAGAGAAATTCATAGTACCTGGGCTAATAATAGAATTATGCCAACTGTAAATGCTGTTGAAGTTGATCATATCCCCATTAATACTGTTGTTATTGAAGTTACTGAAGAAATTCATGGGTAATCTTTGTTTTTATTTTTTCATAATAATTTATTCTATCTTGTAAATAAAATCCAAGAAAAACTATTCCAGTGCTTCCAGAAATTCCCCTCCATAATCGTCTATTATTTTGATTTCTTAGACATACTATTTCAGATGATCCCCATATTGCTCCTGCTCCACCTAAAACATTGGAAATGAATTTTTGCCCTGATTCTACAACAAAATCTCTATTCATTTTTATTAGATAATATTTTATTTTCATGAAAAAATATTATCTTCTTTTGGTGCGCTTTTTTTTGCTTTTTTTGGTTTTTTTTCTTTTTTTTCTTTTGGATTTACGTTTGGATTTGCGTTTGGATTTGCGTTTGGATTTGCGTTTGGATTTGCGTTTGGATTTGCGTTTGGATTTGCGTTTGGATTTGTGGCGGCGGCCTCCTTCTACTGATGATGATCCTGATGATGCTGATCCTGATCCTGATCCTGATGATGCTGCTGTGTCTGCTGCTGCTTCAGCCTCTTTTGCTGCTGCTGCTGTGTCTGCTGATCCTGATCCTGATCCTGATGATGCTGCTTGTGCTGGTGCTGCTGTGTCTGCTGCTGCTTCAGCCTCTTCTGCTGCTGCTGCTGGTGCTGGTGGTGATGCTGCTGCTGGTGGTGATGCTTGTGCTGGTGCTGCTTGTGTTGGCTTTTCTTTTGATTGGTCTGCTGCGTCTGCTGCTGCACTCGTGTCGAAGAATTCATCAACTGCTTCATCCCACAGTTGTTCATTTTCTTCACCGATGCGCACATCAGGTAGTACAGGTAGTGTTATCTTTTTATCTAATGAAGCACTGAGTTCAATTTTACCTTTATGTTTTAAATACTCTTGTAGTATGGCATATACTTTTATTTTTTTTAGATATTTCCGATACTCTTTTTTTAATCTAGTTTCTAATAGTTCTTTGTAACCTTGTTTATCAAAGATTCCATTTTTGCCAGTCTTCAGTAGTCTCATCGTTTGTTGAAATTTTTTTGCTTCTTTGCCTTGTAGTACTTTGTTCAAGTTCACTTCTAATTGGTCATTATCTCCCATAACTTATATAATATATGCCTAAAATAATTAAAAGTCTTCGTAATTATGATGAGTGCCACCTTGACCCTCACATCCCCCCGCTCCCCATCCCGCCCCTCCATCGCACCCAATCACGCCAAGAACACACCTATACAGGAAACTGGATTATCGGGCACGAAATGGATTATCAGGCACTATTCTACCCCTATATAGTACCAAGATCACACCCAAATAGAACCAAGTATCAAGGCCTGCCAATAACCCGCGGCATATCTCACCAGGATCTAACCAAGATAGAACCAAGATAATACCAAGATAGAACCAAGATAATACCAAGATTACGCGGCATATCATACCCTGATCTAACCAAGACAAAGAATTTTACTGCGAAATATTATTCTCTCAGAAATATAATTAAAAAAGTTATCTTAATTTTAATTATATGATAAACAATAAAAAAAATAAACGCAAAAAACAGAAAAAAATTCCCGAATATAGAAATAAAAAAGAAAGATCAGAACAAGTTAAAGAAATTTTGAAACAACTTTGTGAATTTGATTTAAATACAAAGTATGAACCCGTACAAAAACTTTATATATTCTTTAAAAAATATATTCAAAATGCTGAGAGAATTATTGTCAACATTCCTTTTCCTGAAATAAATAGAAGAATTAAAGGACTTCTCGCCATTCATAAATCTGAAGATGTTACTATTACACTCATTAAAGAAACTTTCTAATATTTCTTTTCCATTTATGAACTATTCCCAAGTACTTGGCATCATCCCAATATACCTTTTTTCCAGTTGTTACTTCTGTGCAAAACACTTCTTCTCCAGGATTATTGTTGTTCACGTAAACATGATATTTAATATTGTTTTCTTTATCATCTTCTAGTACTTTTTGTTGTTTCTCTGAATACCAAGCGTGGAATACCATGTTTTTGTAGTATATAATCTACTATAATATTTATATCAATTTAATTGCACTATTGCATCTAGCCGCCGACCTATATATCACGACACATTTCGCACCCATTTCGCACCCTATCACGCCCAGAATACGCTATATATAGGAAACTGGATTATCGGGCACGAAATGGATTATCGGGCGCTATTTCTACCCCTATCTTTCTCTCAGAAAACTTTAACAAAACAATTCACGTGATAAATCGCATGTTGACATGTTTTTATTTGAACTTCTAATTAACCAACATATTTTTATTACTCCTAATACCAATATGATCTTATTTAATCCTAAACTTAATCTTAGATTTTTTCCTTTTTCTGCGTTGTATACAATTAAACCTACTAACATTAAAAAAATAAATTCTATTAGGAAAAATATATATAGTTTCATATATATTCTTCTGAGAGAATTTTCTTTACTTATGTATATAATGGGAGTTAATCCATCTAATAAACGATTAAGAGCTTCTAAACAAGTTAAGATTACAAGGCAACCGCACAAAATATGGTCTGTTAAAAGAGATAGCGGTGTCACCACAGACAATATAGTATTTTCTAATAATGCCGATATCTCCAAAAATACTATGATTTATCAAACAGAAGAGGATACAAAACTCGGTAAAATTGTCGCCAAAGGTTTTTTATCTGAAATTATGCCAACACATGCAAATATTATGCATTTTATATCTAAAAAGGATCAAGTGTTTTCAAGAAAAAAAAAAATTTTTTATCAAGCAAGCAGGTTTTATTCAAATTATGTAGAATATGAAATAAATAAATATCTCTTGATGGTATTTGAAAACTTATCTACTACACCAAATGCAGACGACACTGTCGTGCAAACCAATACGAGTGGAACAGTAGCGAGTGGAACAGTAGAGAATGCTTACAAAGTTACAGGCACCAATAAGACGCGTGTTTATGTCAATGTGACGGGCGGGACGTTTAGTCAGATGCCGACAACAATTGAAGGGCTGTCTCCACCGCAAACACCGTATAATAATCCCGAGTTCATCGTCGATATAGCCCACGATATTATAGATGGTGTTCAATATGAAATTATCCATCTGGGACTTGCTGACGACCAAGATGGGGCCATTACCCCCCTTAAATGGAATAATATTGATAATAAGGATAATGCGACAGAATATACCGTCGGTTCTAGATTTTTTCTGAATACTAACCTGACCAACCTTAATGGACTCATCGACAGTGTCGCAAGTAATAACATTATCATACCAGGCAAAATCATTCAAGTCAGCGAACCGGATCCCGGAGAAGTGCCAGGTCGGACCACACGCAACGCTATCTTCCTATTTAATTATTCACTTTCTAAAGTTGGATCACGCTATGGCTCTGGCTTTGGCATCGGCAATCAAGGCGGCAACTCTCTCTTCTCTTTTAAACTTAATAATAGAATTAAACCCCACAATAATTGGAATCCTTTACAATTAAACAATCCTACTTTCAACTCTAAATTATATCAAAAAAATGATAATCATACTTCCTTTCCTTATTCTAAATTTTGTAATTATAGACGCAGGCAAGATGTTCCACGATTTCTCAGATTGAACTCCAATGGCACTCTCATTGTTCCACCCACTTCTAGAAATAAACTTTCCAAAGCTAAGAACCGCTACTAAACTTTTTACTCCTCCAAATTTTTTTTATTGTTTTTTTAAAAAAAAACAAATAAAAAAAATTTATTAAAATTAAATTAGTTTATAGGTAATCCATTCACATCAAACAACCAGCCTTTATTGTTTTTATAGTATCTTCGCCCCGAAATTTGTATAATACTATATCCTTCAATATCAAATAGTTCATCATCTTCATCCGATGTATCATTGGTAGCAGCCGTTTTTTCTATTTTTTTTTCATTTTTTCGTTTTACTTTTTTTGTAGGTTTTTCAGTATCTAAAACATGCTTTTTAGGGCGCCCTCTTTTCACCTCAACACGCTCAATATTATTATATGTTTCGGATAATAGATTTATAGCTTCATCTGTCCAATTTTTGTCAAATGTAGTTTTTACATTTCCTGTCTTTTTACAGAATAAATATCTCAACTTTTTACCATTTTTACCTTGTATAAAGTTACCTTCATTATCCTTCAACCATCTTGAAGTCATTGTTTGGATGTTGATTCCATGGTTAAATACTTTTCAATTTAAATTGAAATATTTTCTATGCAAATGAGGATAAGTATTCAACCATTTCTGCACCACTTTGTGAATCATGAGCATACTTACCGGCTATGGAACTCTGCGCTTTCAAGCACCAAGTGGCGATGGATGGCGTGATATAGTTCAATTATACACCGCTTTCATGGATGCTGAAGATTTCAGCGATACAAATAAAAGTTTACCCAAAATTCCATGGGAAAAACGCAAACCAAGTGGCATTATCAGAATAAGACGTTTACCTCCAAAAACAGATATATTTTATATCATATCATACTTAATGGAATTCCGTGGTTGCCGCGAAAGAGCTATTAATGACACGGAATTTTATGTATCCGAAATGATGAATATTAGCGGGAATACCGGTGGTCTATGGGATCACAGAGTTCTCAAATACTTTCATTGGTTGTGGATAACATCAGATTCCGTGGAAACATACAAAGCTAAACTTGATAAGATAAGAGCCGCAGCGACAGCATTTTACTTAGATAATTGGATTGGTGTATCATTAAAAAACATAGCACCTGACGATAATAGTTTAAGTAGTATGATCTCGGGAGAAATTAAAAAGAGATTAAACGTTTTGATAGCTAACTATGGCGATGGATGGCAATCATACATTTGGAGGGCATTGAGTATTGATGAGATAGGAAACTTCCTTGATGATTACTGCAAAGAATACAAGGAAATAGAAGATGAGAAAAAGGCAGCACAACATATTCCGTCATGGGAGGAGGTTCTCTACATGAGGATTATGGGTCAACTGTTTCCACACATCCAAAAAACTTCTCCCTCAATCTAAGATAATAAAATTGATTTTAACTTATAATATATTTTTTTATATTAAACAAAAATATATAAAAATGAGTACAAAAAACAATACAACCATTGAGAATAACGAAAAGGATAAGCAACAAGATTTGAATAATGATAAAAAAAAGCAGGAAACTGTTGCATTGAGAAAGATGCTTGATGATATTAGAGCTTCAAAAGGCTTCCGAGAGCTTGGTGATATGTTGTATCTTGATGATTAATATTTAAACGAGGGTAAAGACGTGGAATCGGCGATATTTAGGGGGACGCCTTTTTTTATCTCCATATTTCAAATTTACATTCCTTTCCAAACGCAAATTTGCAATATAATTTTCGTGTGTTTCCGGTAGACACCAATGACAATAAAATTTACCTGATCCAACTTCATGCGGTTCAACGCGGCGCAATTTACCCGCCCCAATCAACGCATTTGCTGCACCAAGGATATACTTATTAGACATTCCCGTGCGCTTACTGATTGTTCTTGCCGATAGCTTCTTTCCTCCACTAAGTAGATCCAAAAGTCTTTGGCTATCTTCAGCCCTCTGCGCAGAAAGCATTGGATCAATAGTTTTTGTAGCTCTTGACATTTTCAATACAGTTATAAATATATTTCTATAACTGTAAAAATAAAAAATAAATAAATCAATTTATTTATAGTTTTAGATTAAACTATATTCCATAAAGAAGAATCGAACTTCAACTTCATCCCCGCAATTAGGAGTACTCACACCAGCTATGGATTAATAATATATATATCAGTTTTATTTTATTTTTAACATTTTTTTTTTAAATTATGAAAAACATAAAATAAAACTATTAATACTATAACCAATAATAAAGCATATCCCGTTATTTCACCCTGGTTAATAGAATATGTATTTGTTTCATTAGAAACGTGAGTTATATTTACGCTTTCTTTGCGTATTAAAGTCATGATTATTAATTATAACCAATATCCATTTTATTTCAATTTATAAAAAAAATTGGGTTTACCCATTTATCTTAATTATTTATATGTTTTTATTTTAATTTATATTATTATCCAATCTTCTAAAATATTCCACCATGTTATGATCCAACATTTGAGCAGGTTTTATAATTTCTGCGGCTTTTGATGACCATGTAAAGGCTAAACCTGTGCTATTGCTACATTCTTCAGTGATTTCTTGTATAGTTTTATCCATTTGTGGGACGATATCCACTAAGTTTCGACGAATGTCAAATCGTTTCTTACAATGTTTGTTAATATTTTCAAGTAGAATGGAAAATTCCTTTGCTCTTATTTTCTCTTTATGCTCAATATAATAAAATCCAAGACACCAACTCTTACTATAAATGTCTTTATAAACACTAGAATAGGCATCTTTTAACCCAACAGTAACCTGGTGTCTTTCAGGTGCCCATCTTATACCTTCATTATCCATGTATACACATGGGACTGAAGAGCAAAGGTTCAATTCAATATATGGTTGCATATTAAGTTTTAGAGTTTGTGGATATATCAAATAAGTATTTTCAATTTATTTTTCTAATTTATACATTGGGTGTTAATTGGTTTTATTAACTTATTAAATAAAAAAAATGGGTTTTACCCCTTTTTATATTTTTTATATTTTTTGACTTTTTAGTTTTGTTTTATTTGGTAATTTGGAGCTTATCGTTATCAGCGAAGTAATATCCAATAGTCTTAAACTCGCTAGCTTCCTCATCATACACGTAGACACCGCCATCCTCGTCCTTGTAAATGGTTTCATCGCCGGTCCATGAATCGTGTTGCCACTCAGTTGGGTCCACTTCATCATCTTCATCGGAAGACATTTCTTCCTCACTGAGCTCAATATCTTCAATCTCCATATCCCCAGCATTTGCAGCCTTCGCTTCATCAGCCAGACGTTTCTCCTCGGCCAGACGCTTCTCCTCGGCCAGACGCTTCTCCTCGGCCAGACGCTTCTCTTCGGCCAGACGCTTCTCCTCAGCCAGGCGCTTCTCCTCAGCCAGGCGCTTCTCCTCAACGGCCTTAGCAGCGAGCTTCTTAGCCTCTTCCCTAGCCTTCTTCTTCTCCGCTTTTGCAGCCTTCTTTGCAGCTAGTCGCGCAGCTCTCTTCTCAGCAATGATCTCGGCTGGTGTTTTTTTAGGTTCATCATTCGTTTTGGATTCACCACCACCGTTATTTACGTCAACCGGTGCGGGGGCCACAGCTTTCTGAAGCACTTCCAACATGTTTGGCTCAGCAGCAGCGGCCGCGACGGGTGCTGGGGATGGCTTAGACGAAGGAGCGTTTGCCTCGGTTGCCGGCTCTCCGTACTTTACCTTAAACTCCTCCAACGCCTCCTCGGTCCAGTTACTCGGTGTAAGAATTCGGCACTCATCCTTCACATAGCATTTTCCCCTCGGATAAGGCTTTCCATCGGAGTCAAACCTGGGAGCAGAGATGCGCAAGCACGATCCGTTCTTTCCTCTGCGAACAAATTGCTCAAATTCCGGGTTTTTCTCACCGGTCTTATCGCGGCTTTGCTCAGCTTTCTCAACCTCCTTTGAAGGACGTCCTACATCAGTCCAGTAGACATTAGCGGTAAGCCAACAACCCGCTTCGGCATGCTTTGCAGCCCGAGCTGCCCTAATAGCTTCCTTAGCAGCGGCCTTCTCAGCTCGCTTAGCTTCCTTTTCGGCGCGCTTCTCCTCGCGAAGTGCAATATCTTCATCCGAAAGAACCTTCTTTGCCCGGCGTTGAGTTGTTGGACGCTCCATCATCGTCTCAACGTGCCTCTCAATAGCAGCTAGATCCAGCCACGACTGGATTTGAAGGAGAAGAGGGCTATCCGCATCCGCAGTGAGAATTCCCTGAATATTCTTATTCAGGTAATCATAGATTGCTTTCTCAGCGATGAGGTTGAACATAGGCTTGGTGATCATGGACATGTTTAGTTGTGTTGATGTGTTTGTATGAATGTTATAAGTGTTGTGTGAAACTGGAATATTAGTATTTTTTTCGATCAATTTAATTATGGAATTTGCTAAATATCTACCTTTGCCTTGGCAAGTATTACTTTGTTATATCGGAAAACGTAATATGCTTTGTTTTATCGGTACTTTGTCAAGATATCCTCTACTTTGTCAAGATATCCTCTACTTTGTCAAGATATCCGTTACTTTGTCAAGATATCCGTTACTTTGTCAAGATATTAATGGTAAATTGTCAAGCTATCATAATTAGTCAAGTTATACCTTGTTTTATCGGTATTATGCTAGTAAATTATATACACAAAATATATATGTGTCTACTTTTAAGGATAATATAGGGATTCAACGAAATAAGACATTATATTACAGGAATTCTTATATTTTATTGGGTTTTGCCTTATTATCTACCAATAGGATAATACCCCTAAATCAACCGGTATGGAAATGGATTCAGAATGTTTGAAATGAAGCAAAAAAACAAGAAAAAACAAGAAAAAGTCAAAAATGCCAAAAAAAAAACGTTATATTTCAATATCTACGCGAAAAAGACGAAATTTATAATATATTTAAAAATATGTTTAATTCAAATATTTTTAAATTAGTTTAATGAGTTACGGCACATGTTGAACATAATGCGATTGACTAAGTAAAGAATCAATGAGTTAAGAGTCAATAAAACACAACTGGTTGTTGTTTGGACAGATGATTTCTTCTTTTTGAAAAGCATAGAAAAGCATCCGAGTAAGGCAGCTACAAATGTAACTAAAAATATGAGTGCGAGAACATAGAAGTAATAACAATAGTTCTGGTGCAAGGGACCAACGAGTGAATCCAAAAATTTCATCATTATAATATATATAATTATTTTATTTTTCCAATTGTATATTTAATTCACTTATAAATTGCGAACAGATTTTTGCTAAATGAACAGATTTTTTTTCATTCAACAACTTTTTCCTATATTTAATTATGACTTTTTCTAAATCATATACATTATTTTCCTTTAATTTATCATCCATACTAGACCAACCGCGATAATCTTTAAACGGATCCATTATTTCATTCATAAATAAGTTTTTTTCCAATAAATCATCATGTGGCTTATAACAACATTTACTGAATAATTTTCTTTTTTCTATTTCTGCTTGTTTTATTTCATTAGCAAATATTTGATCAATGATTGAAAATGCTGATTTTAACAATAGAATCATTCTCAAAGCTTCATTTTTGGTATCATAAGCAAACTTTATTTTCATTTTCCGCAATTGTATATTTTTCTCAGTAACATTTTTACCATTTGATAATTCACATTGCAAATGATTTATTCTATTAGTTATATCTTTTAATCTGATTACATATTCTCTTCGCTTATTCTCTATTTTTTTTATAATTGAGAAAACATTTAAATTATAAATAGTAATATACCGATATCTTATTGTTCTAGGTACAACAAATTGATTTGTTTCTTTTATTTCTTTAATCTTATCTTTAATTTCTTCCATTTTTTGCTCAACATCTGACTCTATTTTATTCATATATTTTTTATCATTTTGTCTATTTGATGATAGGAGAAAATACCCCGATGAGAATTCACACATAGATTGTAATTTATCATATTGGTGAGCTGATGTTTTATGTGCTTCTGACTGTGCATCCAATTTTAGATAACTTACAATAGCAAGTAAGAATGCAATCATTGCAGATATTCCCGATAATATTGTCATTCCTATCTCATCCTTCTCTACAACACTTGTTAATACTGACGTTAATGAAGATAAAAATATAGCAGGAAACATTAAAAAATTTAAACGCGTTTCACAATAAAATTTGGATTCCATGTAAATAAGTTTTTGACCTCTTACATATGTTGCTAAAATATCCATAGCATATGAGTAATACTCACTTGTATCATAATACATTTTTTGAATACTTTTTTCAACATCAAAATATGATACATAATTGTAATAATTGCCATTAGCGGTTATAGAATGAGCATAATCAAAATCATATGTTACTTCTTCAATATCATTGCATTTTTTTGATTCTTTATATAACATTAAACTAGGTTTCCCCTTCTTATCAGCATGTTTTTTCCATGTCTCAAATCCCCTTTTTTTATTATGTTTATCTTTTTTTTTAATAAAAGTTTGAATTTTTTTAAATACAGACATTTTTTTTAAAAGTTTTTTATCCTTTAATTTGTGTTTTAATTTTGTATTTATAGATTTTGTTCCTATATCCTCATTCGTTGATGAGTCACTAGAAATATCATTCTGCGAAATATCCGTTCCAGAAATATCATTTTGCGAAATATCCGTTCCAGAAATATCATTTTGCGAAATATCCGTTCCAGAAATATCATTTATTTGGATTGAAACATGATTTGACATATAAAATATAATTATGTCAAATTATTTGTTTTTTAACGCAAATTTGGCTGGTACAGTATTCGCCAATTGTTTTTTTATATAAAACATATCTTTTTCCTTAGATTTTTTAGTTTGTTCAGGCCCAATGATTTCCTTTACCATTTTCTGCCATTGATTTAAAAGTTCTTCGTTATTTATAAATGAGGGGTTTTTTTCTTCCCAATTTTTCAATTGTTTAATTTGTTTCATTTTAATATCTTGTATGGATTTTTCTATTTTACAATGCTTTTCATCTTTTGACCACGTATTATCGTCTTTAACATAAAAATGAAGTCTCTTTTTATCACTGCAATGTATTGGTCTTTCAGTAGGCTGTAAATCTTTCAATTGCTTTGTTAATATATTAGCTATCCCTTCAACATATCCATGTTCTTGAGTATACATAAGATCTTCCAAAGAAATATCTAAATTATCAACAAAATCTTTTAAATTCATAGCATTTTTACATTTTTCATTCAAGTAAACATTAATAGAAATATTATTGTTACCAATTCTTGGTATAATATCTTTATTTTCTTGTATAACCATTTTAATCAATTCATGTGATTTATTTAATTGTTCTTGTTGCTGTTTAATTATAGCCAATAATTCATGAAATCCATTACCTGAATTTTCTTGTTTTTCAACAATAATATTTTGTGTATTTTCCAATTCTTCATTATTTATAAACTTTTTACACTTATGTCTTGATAAACCACTAGCATACTTATATTGTTTCCCACAGTGTATGCAGGCCCATTTTGATTTTTTATGTTTTAAAGTTTTACAATGTCTTTGATAGTCTTTTTTATCATAAGTTATAAAATTACATCTTTTACAAGAAAATGTTTGATTCATTTGTTATTCTAATATAATATAAAAATATTATTTTATATTTATTTTTGTAAAAATAAGTCACAAAAAAAAGTGCGTTTTTTTCGTTTTTTTCGACTTTTTTTTTTTCAAAAATGACCAAAAAATGCCATGAAAAGTGCCTTTTTTTTAGCCAACACTGAATAATTGAATTTTGTTTTTTTCAAAAAAATAAATCTAATGATAAATGGTTTTATTTTTTTTAAAACATTTTTCATTTTTTCAATATTCACTCTTCGGTTTTTTTGAAATTTGTTGAAAATGACCAACACCAAACCTTAAATTTGCGTGATTTATTTTGCGTGAATACACTTCCAATAAGAGGGGGTGTTACCGGTAAAAACCGGAAGAAAAACCGAGCCTATAAACGGTAAGGAATAAAATTTATTTTTTTAATATTTGTTATGACATTATCATGTAAATAGACGAGTTATCATTTTTTATCATTTCGGGGTTTATGGTAAGGACGAATTTGTGGGCGGGTGGTAATAATTATCTTGGTAAACCAATAAGGAGGGTCGTTGGCACCCGTTTTGTTGAAAAAAAACTTTTTTGAGAGGCGTTTTTAGCATGTTTTTTTTCTCCATTTTTTTAGTAAAAAAACGTCATTTTTGGCCATTTTTGACACGTTTTCAGAGTTTTTTTCAGTTTTTTTGAGTAAACTTTTTTTCACTTTTTATTACCATTACCCATAATAAATATTTTGTGTTAAAAATACGTTGACATGACAAGAAAAAGTTTGAGCGATTTTTTAAAAAACTTTTTTGGAAATATTTATTTGGGACATTTTAAAATGTCCTGAAATGAAATTCGAAAAAAACTTTTAATTTTTTTTTCTCAAACTTCTTTTTTCAGTAAGACAGTTTTTTTGCATTTAATAAAAATTAAAGCATATTAAACCATAAAAGGCAAAAAAAGTTTTTTTTCGCAAAAAATGACAATTTAAAGCACGGGGGGGGATATAAAAAGTGCAAAAATGTTGTTTTTCATTTTTTTTTTTCATTTTTTTTTCATTTTTTTTTCATTTTTTTTCGTTTTTTCATTTTTTTTCATTTTTTTTTTCATTTTTTTTCATTTTTTTCATTTTTTTTTTCGTTTTTTTCATTTTTTTCGTTTTTTTAATTTTTTTCATTTTTTTAATTTTTTTTTCGTTTTTTTTTTAAAAATTAAAAATTTTAATATTTTTAAATTGAATTA
>Ga0315315_10001294_pt1 | contig 22790 bp, 16 predicted proteins | sample M140m3416metaG_FD_203699 | JGI IMG/M metagenome (GOLD analysis project Ga0315315, IMG submission 203699) | Ammonia-oxidizing marine archaeal communities from Monterey Bay, California, United States - M1 40m 3416 | ecosystem: Environmental > Aquatic > Marine > Intertidal zone | place: USA...
CCATGGTTGAACAAGGGTACGACCCTGTCGTTGGAACCGTCTACGAATTGGGAATGCTGATCTTTGACCTGCCGTCAATCGACACGCAGACCATGACTGAAATGATGGACTCACACGGCCCCAAATTGGGTGGACACCTCAAAGGCATCGTAGCGATGCTACCACCGGGCATGGCCCAACAAGCCATGGCAGGGATCACTACCCAGCAAACAGACGATAATAACGGAACGCTGACGATACCCGGAGAAGCGGGTCCCGAAGTCACCGAAATGGTGCGTTACATGGGTCGCTGGATACCAAAGGACATGGCCGATGAATGGCAAGCAAAGAAAGACAGCATGCTTTCGGAGATGAAAACAGAATTGGCCGCGGCCCAACAGGGTGAGCAGGTAGCTCAAGCCAACATGATGGCTGGCATGATGATCACCGTTGTCAGTGGCATTTTGGACCCTATGCTCGCTGCAAAATCGCAAGCTGAGTTCGATCAAGCCCTGATGCAGATCATGCAACTCGCTCCTATGCTTGGCTTGGGTGGAGGCGGCGGACCTGCCGGTGGCTTCCCCGGTGGGCCTGGCGGACCTGGTTTCCCCGGCGGACCTGATGGTGGATTCCCCGGCGGACCTGGTGACGCAGAACCTGCAGGTCCTAGTTCTGACGACGCATTCCCTTTCTAGAGACGTTCAACAACAACGCTCTTGATTTGAACTCAAGGAGCAAGCTTGCCCGTATGCAAGCTTGCTCTTTTTTTTGATACCACAAATGTTCAACACACTCGGACAACATCGAGAACCGCTACGCATCTCCTGACGAGCGCCGCGAAAGAATGCAGCAACCAGTACTCCTATGCTGGACAACAGCAACTCAAACACTGCTCGTTGCTGCTGAGATCAAAGGCTCACAGTGGGTGTGCTGGGCCCGCGGGAAGCAGTAGTTGGGGAATCGACCTACCGGCAACCTGCGCCGCAGCGAATGAGGGCCTTGTGCCCCTGTGTTCCCATTTCCCTGCCGTTGCACGCCGCAGCAGAGCAGCGGTGCGAAATGGCATGGCGTTCGAAAGACCGAGTTCTAACAGCCTCGGTCGTGTAGCTCACGTTCCAACCAGGAGCCAAAAGACTGGCCCCGAGGTCACGAGTTTTAGTCAGGCTTGCTGCCTGCTCTACTTGGACTCACCGGATTTACTGACCACTTTGTCAATCAATCCATACTCGCATGCTTCATCTGCTGACATGAAGCGGTCACGATCAGTATCCTCTTCGATCTTCTCAAGAGAATGGCCGGTGTGCTCAATCATCAGTTCGTTCATGCGTTGCTTGATCCGCCGCAGCTCCTCAACGTGGATTTCCACTTCGCGAGCGGTTCCCTGCATGCCTGCAAGCGGTTGATGGATCATGATGCGTGCGTTTGGAAGCGCGAATCGCTTGCCCTTCGCACCTGCCGTCAACAGTGCGGCACCCATCGAGGCAGCTTGCCCGATGCAGTAGGTGGCGACATCGCAGGACACGAATTGCATCGTGTCGTAGATGGCCATTCCAGCAGTGATACTTCCGCCGGGACTATTGATGTAGAGGTGGATGTCGGCCTTCGGATCATCCGACTGCAGGAACAGCATTTGGGCGACCAAAGCGTTGGAGATCTGGTCGTCGACCTGCTGTCCGAGAAAAATGATGCGATCTTTCAGCAGGCGGCTGTAGATATCGTAAACGCGTTCTTCGCGACCGCTCTTTTCGACAACGTAAGGGATGACAGGCATAACGTGCTATTGATTGGGGTTTTTGGGTGCAGATGTAGGTTTAGAAGTGAGGAATACCGCAACAGCGGAATCAGGCATCGTCGTCGTCACCGTCGGAAGGTGGCTTGGTGAGAATATCATCAACCAAACCGTATTCTTTGGCTTCTTCAGCGCCCAGGAAGAAATCGCGGTCGGTATCACTGGCAATTTTCTCAACCGACTGGCCAGAGTGCTTGCTGATGATGTCGTTGAGCACATCGCGATAGCGGAACATTTCTGCCGCCTGAATCTCAATATCGCTGACTTGACCGCCCACGCCACCCATCGGTTGGTGCATCATCACGCGGCTGTTGGGCAGACAAAAGCGTTTGCCCTTACTACCGCCGACGAGCAACACGGCGGCACCGCTGCAAGCTTCTCCCACGCAGTAGGTCGCTACGGGACAGGACAACATCTGCATGGTGTCGTAGATCGCTAACGTCGCGGTGACGCTACCGCCCGGCGAGTTCAAGTAAAAGTGGATGTCTTTTCGCCGGTTTTCGCTCTGCAGATAGAGCAATTTCATCACGACGTCGTTTGCGTTTGCGTAATGAATCTCGCCCTGCAAGAACACGATCCGGTTCTCTAGCAGCAGGTCGCCAAGCGTGAGTTGACGCTGGCGTTGGTAACCTTGGTATGACTGACTACTGGCCATCTCAGCTTCGAGCGGCCCGAGGTGTTGCGGATATTGTGCCATTTACCTGTCTTAACTGTGCGGTCCATCGGAAAACCTAAGTCTCGTGAACCGTAGTGCACAGGTCAAGGTGTATCACGCCCGCCACACCACAGTTGGAACCTTCTCATTTCGGGGATCCTCGGCAGGATTCATGGCTGACCGACGGTTTGCCCAGAATTGATGCTCGACCTGCCGAGCATCAATTCTGGCCCAACGAGCGTGGAAATTCGGATTCAAAACACCCCAAATCCCCCCTCGGGAGGCTGGTTCGGCGGACACCTTGACGTTCAATACAACCGCCAGCACCTCACAAAAACCAAGTAAAAACCAACCCTAACTGCAGTCATTGCGGAGCGACTGCCTCAGCAAAGACCTACTCTTCCATGAGATTTAACGTCCATCAAAGCTGGGGCCCCACCCCGCATTGAGTGCTCACTGCAGCAGCAGAAGAAGAACGTTGGCAGTGGCATGCTATCTGGTATCCCAAAATCATTGATTGCCCCAAATGTCAGGAAGAGAGACATGCCCGATCCATCACGTACCAATTGGTTTAGAAACTTTTTGACCTCGGAAGATGGCCCCACAGCGGTCGAATACGCCGTCATCCTCGCGCTTATCGTGGTGGTCACATTAAGCAGCGTCACCTTTGTCGGGAAGAAGAGCAGGCGGAACTTTCGCCAGGTCAAGAATGCGCTGAAGTAACAAGCCTTTGCTCAAGCCACCTCTACAAAAGCCTGCTGATTGTCGGCCTTAAAAAGCTGTGCTTAAAGCGCTGAACATGGCCCCGATCACGGGAATGCATTACAAGGGCCGCATAATCGCGTACTGCTACCCTAAACAGACTTGTTTCGCACATAACGTGCCTGAGATTCAGCAGTTCCAGAATCGTTACACGGCATTCACTGATTTTGTCTGACGTAAATTTTGAGTGAATGGTGCGGCATGTGTACTTTGGTATGCAACGATGGCATGGGGCCATTCAATTCCGGAAAGATATCCGCTGGTGATTCCGCTGCAGTATCAACGAAGACGTTCCAGCGAGAACCAGTCGCAAACACTGGCATTACGAATTCACGTTCCTGACCGGTGCTGTTGAACATCATGACAAGGTCGCGTCCGAGTCCCTCAGGATCATCGGTTTGATGAGGGGCAGCGATGTAAGCCATCATTGCCAATGTTTGCTGGCCCCAATCGAGAGCCTGCCCATCTGGTGAGAACCAGGAGACATCCGGGATCATCCGATCATCCACAGGCTTACCCGTGAGATAGGTTTTGCGTCGCACGCTCGGTTGCTCGCGACGAAAGCGAATCAAGCCTTGCACGAACCGAAACATTTCACTGTTCTGCTCGACGAGATCCCAATCAAACCAGCTGGTCTCGTTGTCCTGACAATAGGCATTATTGTTGCCACTCTGCGTACGACGAACCTCGTCACCGCTGACAAGCATGGGCACACCTTGGCTGAGCAACAGTGTGGCCATCATATTTTTGATTTGTCGCGTTCGAATCAGATTGACTGATCCGATGTCGGTCTCACCTTCAACGCCGTAGTTATCACTGATGTTGTGATTGTCACCATCGCAGTTATTTTCGTTATTTGCTTCGTTATGCTTTTCCTTGTACGACACAAGATCGTTCATTGAAAAGCCGTCGTGACTGGTGACGAAGTTAATGCTGCAGAAAGGAGGGCGTCCGTCATGTTCATACAAATCGCTGCTACCCGCCAGTCGCGTTGCAAGGTCACCCAACGTCCCTTGATCGCCACGCCAAAAGCCACGGACGTCGTCGCGAAAACGGCCATTCCACTCAGCCCAACGATGGTTGCCGAACGAGCCCACCTGATAAGCCCCCGCCGCATCCCACGCCTCGGCGATGATTTTGGTATCTGCCAATAGAGGATCCTCAGAGATCAATTCAACCATCGGCGGGTTGGGAATCAGATTACCGCTGCGATCCCGACTCAAAATACTTGCCAAATCAAAACGAAAACCGTCGACATGGTAATTGTGGACCCAGTGCCTCAAGCAGTGAAAAATCATCTCGCGGACGACGGGATGATTTCCATTGAGGGTATTGCCGCAACCACTGTAATTGCAGTAGTGCTGGCCTTGACTGAGCATGTAATAGACCTGATTTTCCAACCCTTTGAACGAAAGTGTTGGTCCCTTCTCATTGCCTTCGCAGGTGTGGTTGAACACAACATCAAGGATGACTTCGATCCCGGCAGCATGCAGAGCTTTCACCATCTGCTTGAATTCACGTACTTGCGAACCGGGTGTCTGGTCATGGGCGTATCCACGATGAGGTGAGAAGAATGCCATTGGGTCATAACCCCAATAGTTCCCTCTTTCCATCTCATTACCATGCATATCTTTGATGGGAAATTCATTGACAGGCATCAACTCAACAGCAGTGATTCCAAGTGATTTCAGATAAGGAATTTTTTCGATCACGCCCAAGTAACTACCACCAGCTTCGACCTTGGCTGTTTTGCAGTTGGTGAAACCTTTGACATGCATCTCGTAAATCACAGATTCGCTGATATCGTGGCGCACATGACGATCGCCTTCCCAATCGAACTCATCATCGACAACGACGCACTTGGGTGGACGAACCACGCCATCAGTTCCGGCCTGAAACTCGCCAGCGAGTGCTTGCGTATAAGGATCGATCAAGCGTGCCGCAGGATCAAACCTGTGCCCATTCTCAGGGTCCCAGGGTCCACTTGCCTGAAAATGATAAAGCTGACCATGCGCGAGAGAAGGCACGTTCAAACTCCAAACATCACCCCAGCGATCAGAATCTCGATCAAAACTGATCACCTCAGAGGGTTCGGTGTCACTCACTTCGTTGTAAAGCAGCAACCGCATCGCAGTTGCCGATCGACTGAAGACAGAAAACTGTGCGCCGGTGTTGTTGACGCGGGCACCGAAAGGAGGCTGATACGCGAACTGCAAACTTGGGCAAGGTTGGCGCATTAACATGTGGCGTTTCTCTTCTCATAAGGCCGACTTGACTGTGACATTGCAGTCGTTCATCAAATTTATTTTCGACTCAACGCTGGCAATTCCTTCCGCCAGTCGCCTTGCGCTGAGTTCAGACCCATCACCTTTGACTGCCGTACTTCAACCGTAGCACCATGCCCCGCTGATGCCTCAGGATCATTGAACCGGTGGTCAAAATCTCGCCATACAGTTGCCTGCCAGGATGATTGGCGATTCCGTAACGGAGAAACCTGCGATCGGGATAAGTGAAAGCTTGCGGGCTGTAGTGACCGGCACACTGCCCCACACAATCCACGGCAAACTTTACTGTTCTCAAACACTCAGCATCCGTTGACGCAATAGGTTCATCGACCGAACGGACAAGGCGAATCAGTCACTTTTCCTAACGGGCAATCCACGTCCCTAGCGTGGTTTCAGCGTGGCAGGAAACCCCCTCCACGAAAGTGACACGGTTACGCAAAGTGGACTTGGCACAAAGTGGCTGGGAAAAGTGAAACTCCGTTCATTGGCGTGTCCCAACCGGTAATGAAAAGAGACTGAAACGCAGCTTCACCACTGCCCAATTTTTCTAATTAACGTCCGCCAAAGGGTGAACATTGCAAACAGCCGATCCCCCGTCGCCAGGCTGTCTGACGAGCGATGCGTCGATCGACGACAAGACAGACGGCACGGCAATACGCTGAGAAGAGAGGTCGCAAGTCGCTGATTGGGGCCATTTCTCGCCAACGTCCTGTGCTTCCCATCCGCCAACCCAAACACCAAACGCTTGAATTTGATAAAAATTCTGGTGTTTTTTGCGGTACCTCAGGTTTGCCTTAGCGCTCTGAACGTCTTAAAGCTTCCGCAGGACCTGTTCGTTGCCCCCGAGACAATCAACGCAATTCCAACCGCAAAGGGCCCAGAGCGTGCCGGAATCCTCGGAGGAGATTCAAGGGGCTGGGTTTCAAAGGTCAGGCCCTCTAAAATTAGGCTGAGGGAGGCGATATGGGCTCTGCTGTTCGAAGTCGCCTCGTTTGTTCATGCTATGGCTAGTAAGGCAGTGATTCGCTTGCCTCAACCGCCCCGTTATTATCCGCACGCTTGCACCCTGGCAAAGATGGCCGCAACTTACAAAGACGCCGGTGTCGACTTGGACGTCTACGCCGAATCAATGAGTCGCCTGCCGCGGCTGATGCACCGTACCTTCAGTCCCCGGGTGATCCCCAGCGATGGCGGTTTTGCAGGGCTGTTCAGTCTTGATTTTGCCGGAAAACTGTTCGCACGGAATTACGCTGACCCAGTATTGGTCAGTGGTACGGACGGAGTCGGCACCAAGTTAAAGATCGCCCAACTGACGGGGCGGCATAGCACGGTAGGAATCGACCTCGTTGCCATGTGTGTCAACGATCTGCTTTGTACCGGCGCAGAACCCCTGTTTTTCCTCGACTACGTCGCGATGGGAAAAGACGACCCTGCTCGTCTGGAACAGATCGTTCAAGGTATTAGCGACGGTTGCGTCCTCGGCGACATGGCGTTGCTCGGCGGTGAAACAGCAATCATGCCGGATATGTACGGGGACGAAGATTACGACTTGGCTGGATTCGCAGTCGGCGTGGTCGAAAAGAAGCGTTTGATCAATGGCAAGATGATTAACGACGGTGACGTCGTCTTGGGCATGGCCGCGAGCGGACTGCACAGCAACGGTTTCTCGCTGGTAAGAAAAGTAATCAACGACGCGAAGCTCAACTGGGACGACTGCCCAGAAGCCTTGGGAGGCAGCTCACTCGCCGATGCTTGCCTGGAACCGACCCGCATTTACACCAAAGCACTGAGGACCGTGCAGTCGCACTACCAGGTTAAACAGGTGCTGCACGGACTAGCCCACATCACTGGGGGCGGTTTCGAAGAAAACCTTGACCGGATTCTTCCCCCGGGTGTCGACGCAATCATCGAACCTGATTCATGGGACAAGCCGGCCATCTTTGACTGGTTGCAAGCGACTGGCAACGTTGCCGACAGCGAAATGAGAAGAGTGTTCAACATGGGAATTGGCATGGCGTTGGTCGTAAGCGAATTCTATGCACCAAGCATCGCAGCGCAGATCAGTGACCTCGGCATCCCGTGCGTCCCAGTTGGCAAGATTGTCAGCGGAAACGGAAAAGTTCGATACTCAGACACACCCGCCTAGCCTGTCGCAGGCACCTGTTCGGCGGCAGCACGCTGAAACACCTGCCGAGTGGTGACACCATGGATAGCCCTCGGCAGCAAGCGAATGAACCGCGTCCGGCAGAAAACGGGCAGCATCTTTAATCCACCCGAACCATTATCCGCCCCGCTTCGAGGCTCAGGATTCTCTGTCATGAACTTTAGTTACCACGACGCGTCCAAGATGATCGACCATGCGTTGCTGATGCCGACGCTGACCACGGAGGCACTTGAGAATGGCTGTAGGATGGCTGCTGCCTACGAAGTTGCGAGTGTCTGCATCATGCCGTATTACGTAGCACGTTGCACCGAGCTACTGAATGATTCTGGCGTTCTGCCCAGCACGGTGATTGGTTTTCCCCATGGCGGTCAAGCCACAAGCACTAAGGTTGCCGAGTCGGAGCGGGCGATCGCTGATGGCGCGATCGAGCTTGATATGGTCATCAATATTTCCGCAGCGCTGAGTGGCCGTTGGCAATATGTGACTGATGAAATCAAGGCAATCACGACGCTAGCCCACGAACATCAGCGGAAAGTCAAAGTGATTTTCGAGAACTGCTACCTGGAAGATTCACAGAAACAACGTTTGACTGAGATTTGCTGCGATCTTGGGGCAGACTGGATCAAGACATCGACGGGCTTCGGAACATCGGGAGCCACCATGCCTGATTTGGAATTAATGCTTGCCCACCGAACTCTTCCGACACAAGTGAAAGCTGCTGGCGGAGTCCGCGACCTCGAGACCCTGCTTAAAGTGCGAGACATGGGCGTGTCACGGGTTGGAGCCAGCGCCACCGCAACGATTTTGGACCCTGCACGCCAGCAACTCGGCCTCGATCCGGTTCAATACCAAAGCAATGCCGACAACAACGGTTATTAGAACCCACTGGTAAGAAGACTAGCCGTGGCTGGATCGAAAGAGTGGCTGGATCCAAGGAGTGGCTGGATGCGACCAACACTGCACTCCTCTGCCAACAAGCGGTGCCAACTCCCAGAATTTGCCGTCCAGAATTTGCCATCCAGAATTTGCCATCCAGAGCGTTCCAGCCCGTCGCCTCCATTATCTCCTTAAATGCAACCGAATCCATGTATCGCATGGCACGGTGAGAAGCCATGCGATCGCGGCAAACGGCGTGCTGCCGCCATGGTAAACTACCTTTCTTGAAACACCTTCGGTTCTCAGCAAACGCCACCGAATTTGTGTTGCACCATCACCCTCCCGTTGCACCATCACCCTCCCTTCGTTCCCCAGGCCCTTTCATGCCCACCCATTTTGCGTTTGTCGCTGTTCATTGCCTGTTGATTCATTCCTGCCTCTACGCAGCTGATTCCTGGCCACAATTCAGAGGTCCTGGTGGCGATGGCATTGCACAAGACCAAACGATTCCTACTGAATTCAGTGAGTCTGATGGCGTGACATGGAAGACCGACCTCCCTGGCCTTGCTTGGTCCTCACCGGTGGTCTCGGATGGAACGATTTGGGTGACCACAGCAATCGAGCGAGTGCCAACGGCAGAGGAGAAAGTGGAACTATTCAAGAAGAATGGAATCGAAAAGAAAAAATTTAAACAATTGTCCATCGCCAAATCGATTGAATTGAAACTAATTGCCGTCAGCCTTAAGAATGGATCAATACAAAAAACGATCGATCTCACTTCCATTGAATCACCCGATGCAATTCACTCCCTTAACAGCTACGCGTCCCCCACGCCCGTCATTGATGACAAACACATCTATTGCCACTTTGGTACTTATGGAACCTTCTGCGTAGACCGTGCCACTGGGAAAATGGTATGGCAACGGCGTCTGCCATTAGTTCACTCGGTTGGGCCTGGCAGCTCACCTTATCTGTTGAAAAACATGCTTATCCTGATTCAGGATGGTGTTGAGCGTCAGTACGTTACCGCTCTGGACAAGTTCACGGGAGAAACTCTCTGGGAAGTGGATCGTCCTGAGATGGACGCACCAACTGGCGACCAGAAGAAAGCTTACAGCACGCCGATCGCCATCACAGATAAGAACGGTCGCGAGCAACTGATTTGCATGGCATCACAATGGATGGTTTCGTACTCACCCGAGACCGGCGAAGAGATCTGGAAGGTTTATCACGGCAAGGGATTTTCAGTGGTGCCACGCCCAGTCTTCTCGGATGATATCGTGTATTTTTCAACAGGCTTCGGGAAGCCGGAACTATGGGCCGTCAAAGTTGATGGCTCTGGTGATGTCACTGATACCCACGTTGCATGGACCGTGAAGCAGGGCATACCAGCCAAGCCCTCTCCACTAATCCACAACGGTTTGATTTATGTGGTTTCCGACAACGGTGTCGCAAGTAGTTTTAACACCAAGACCGGTGATTCAGTCTGGAAAGAACGCCTCGGTGGTGCATACTCAGCATCGCCAGTTCTGGCCGGCAACAACATTTACTTTGGTTCCCATGAAGGAAAAGTCACCGTGATTCAACCAGGGGCTGAGCCAAAGATCGTGGCCGAGAACCAGCTGGACGGAAAAATCATGGCGTCACCCGCGATCGTTGATGATTCGATCATTTTGCGGACAGACAAATCGCTTTACCGTATCGACTGAGACGGCTAAATCGCCGTCGGCGGCCCTAACGATCGAAACTTCGCAGCGGCGAAAAACATGTTTTCCGCCGCTAACATGTTCAATAAACCGAGAGGCTCGCAACGCCCCACACGCCTTTACACAAACGTAAGTTCGAGGGTCCTAACGCACCACCCGATGCGTGGGTGTCGGCCTGCCCGGACGCAGCGAGTGAGCAGCAACCGAATGGACATCCAAGCCTTGCTCGGTGCAAACCAAGGCAACTGCATGCCTGCAATCGCGTTCCAGAGTGGCGGGGTCCATCGCGACCCGAGCATTGACGATCAGTTGCACGCTGCCCGCAACTTCACGTCCCGCTGCCAAGCCGACATCAACTTCGGAATCGTTACTGACAACATTTGCAACTGACTGTGTGTCCCCTCCCAAAGCAGAGACTTTGAGATGAGCGATTTGTCCGTCTCCAGTTTCGATCACCTCGTTAGCGATCTTGCCCACAAGGCTTTGCGTCAAGCCATCCAGATCAATGTGTGTGTCAGCGGCTGTAACAGAAGCCGTTAAATTCACCCAGCCCAGTTCAGCTTCACCCTCGGCATAAGTATCGTAATCGATGTCAAGCAAGCGGCGGTTGGTTGTCGAAACGTCTTCAATCCGAGCCATGACTGCATCCACTCCTTCGCCGGATTTTGGACTCACCGGAATCACCGGAACATGCTCGGCGATCGCCTGCAGACGCTCGCGAAGTTCTGCAACTTCCTCGTGATTGAGCTGATCAAGTCGCCCGATCATCAGATAATCAGCCTCTTCGAGTTGCTTTCGGAAGATGTATTCAGCCTGCGGTGAAAAGCCGCTTTTCCGGCCCCCGGACGCCTCAGCGAGAATTCGTTTCCCGTGTGAGGGTTTCAGTAAAACGCCAAACGGCGCTAGCTCAAACCTTTCTCCTAACAGTTGCTGGAGTGGGAGAATGACGGTCGCGACCAAATCGGTGCAACTGCCCACTGGTTCTGCTAACACAACATCGGGAATCTGGTCTGCTGAGAACTTTTCGGCCGTTGCGACCAACTCGTCGAAGCTACAACAGAAACAGGCGCCTGAGACCTCGCCGACATCAAAGCCCTGAGACCGCAGATTCTGTGTATCGACCAAATTTTCGGTCTGATCGTTGGTGATGATCCCTACGCGCTTACCCTGTGCGGAATACCGCTTGGCGAGCTCACCTACCAGAGTGGTCTTGCCCGCTCCGAGGAAGCCGCCAACCAGTACAAATTTGATTTTCTGTCTCATCATCAACGATTCACCAAAGCGAGTCCGCTCTCACCGCCGCTGCCCGACGGCAGCCCATTTTCCCCAACAACCCGCTCTGCAGAAGATCAGCATGAACTCACAGATGGGGTTGGATTGCACTCACAGGCGAGCTTCTGACAAGCTTTGGCGGGCAGCCCTTGGGACTTTGTACCGTTAACAGCTGCCAACCCCTGAGGGACAATGATCTTGGAAACTCGTCGAGCGGCCATCTTTTGCGGGAAAAGAGGGCTGAGACCCCATCAAGGGTCCGCGACTCTTTGCAGCGGCGGGACGGCGATGCTAACCGATCCGATCTTAAATTTCCAGCATCCCCTCGCGTTCCTTGGCCGGTAGCGAGCACCTCTTCGTCTGGGGATTCAACCCATGCTGGGATTGAATCACGGGGGGCTGAGCGGCATTTCGAATAAAACGCTGCTAATTTACAGTCAAAAAGTCATTGTTGCCCGGAATCGCTTCACTTATTCTTGGAACCGGCAATGAGGATAGCGTCATTTGTGGCCTTGGGCACCCATCGTCCGCCCATGATGACTAATCGCGAACGACGACCAGACGGTATAGATTGCGGAAGATATCGATTACCCTTTCCGAGCTGAATTTGAGACTCACGTTGGCACAGAAATGTGATTGACAGGTTCAAGGAGTCCCACAACCATCGATTCGTTGACGCAAACGCTGTACAACCTGACAGAATGTTTGCGGTGCCTCGCCTGAGCAGCGAATTGCTGGATGGCTCGGCAAGAACAATTCATCAATCCTAAATTGGCTCCGTCAGAGCCTCCCAAAACCACAACAGCCTTGCGAGTTTGCTACGCGGATGAGTAACGAGTACGACACAATCATCATCGGCGCTGGGATGAGTGGCTTAGCGGCCGGAATCCGCTTGGCACACTTTGACCAGAAAGTTTGCATTCTCGAGCGTCACTACACGATTGGCGGTCTGAATTCGTTTTATCGGATGGGCGGTCGCGACTACGACGTGGGTCTTCACGCGATGACCAACTTTGCCCGCAAGGGAACCAAAAAAGGCCCTTTGGCCAAACTGATCCGGCAACTCAGGTTTCGCTGGGATGACTTCAAACTTGCTGAACAGGTTGGATCTTCGATCCGCTTTCCTGATGTGTCGATGGATTTCAGCAACGACATTCAATTGCTCGAATCTGAAATCGCGAAGCATTTCCCTGAGCAGATCGACGGATTCCGTTCATTGTGTGGTTCGTTGCTGGATTACAGCGACATGGACGGCGATGCGCCCAACTTCATGCGATCCGCTCGCGAAGTCATGGCCGAGCACATCAGCGACCCACTCCTCATTGAAATGTTAATTTGTCCGCTGATGTGGTACGGAAACGCCCGCGAAAACGACATGGACTTTGGTCAATTCTGCATCATGTTCCGGGCTTGTTACTTGGAGGGATTTGGGCGCCCCTTCAAGGGAGTTCGCGTGATCCTTAAAAATCTGGTCCGACGGTTTCGGGGGCTGGGTGGTGAACTGAAACTCCGAAGCGGTGTCTCACGAATCCACGTAGAGAACGGCCAAGCACAAGGTGTGGTGCTTGATGATGGTACCGAACTGATGGGCAAACGCATTCTTTCATCTGCAGGAAATGTCGAAACAGCAAGACTGTGTGATGATGTCTCCAGCGTCGATGTTGCCAAAGCAGGGAAGCTTTCCTTCATCGAATCGATCTCGATCCTGGATCGTAAGCCGACCGATTTTGATTTCGACCGAACCATTGTTTTCTACAACGACAGCAATCATTTTCGCTGGGAACGGCCAGAACAACAGCTTTGCGATAGTCGCACTGGAGTCATCTGTTCGCCCAACAATTACATCTACGACTCAGATGAGGGCGAGTTGCCCGACGGCGTCATTCGCATCACCACTCTCGCGAATCACGATCACTGGTGCAATCTTCCCGATGAAAAATATCAGGCAGCAAAAATTGCTCAGTATGATGATGCTGTTGATTCTGCCGTTCGGTTCATGCCGGATTTCCGGCGTTATGTCGTTGACACTGACGTCTTCACACCCAAGACGATTCGACGTTTCACCTGGCACGACAACGGTGCTGTCTACGGCGCCCCCGACAAGCAACTTGATGGAACCACCCATCTACCGAACCTGTTCTTGTGCGGAACAGATCAAGGATTTGTTGGCATCGTCGGCGCGATCGTCAGCGGAATCAGCATGGCCAACCGTCACTGCATGAGCCTCGAATAGCCAAGTCAAGCCTGCTGTCGAGAACGACAAAATGCAGGTTTTGTTTCCTGTTAATTGTCTGGCAACTCACAAGTGCCTGTGCCCAGGGCAATTCGCGTGTTGTAAGAACCACCAGCAATCACCCCACTTTCTTGCACCTTGATCAAAAGCCATTCGACATGCAGAGACATAGCACCGGCATTGCTGCACTGGACGATTTACTGGGTAGCGGTCTGATCCCGGGCACTTTGACAGTGGTCATGGGAGCCACTGGCATCGGAAAAACACAACTCGGGCTCTGCTATGCCAATGAGGGCAAAACCCAAGAGGGGCAACGGGGTATCCTATTTGATCTCACCTCACGCGGCGACTCTCAAAACCACGCTGATTACGCCGACAGGTTGTACGATTGGCAACTCTCGGAGAGATCGCTTGACACCACGGCCAAACTCGAACAAATCTGGGATCCAGAACAGACTCGCCGTGACTACTTGCACATTTTCCAACACAGTGGAAAGCGTGTGACCGCTACCGACATGGACTCGGACCAATGGCGCGAGTGGAAGTATGAGCAGGCGAAAAAACTCGATCAAGCGATCGCTTTTTTTTACGGCAACTTTGTCCACGGCGTTCGTCGCTGCGTGATCGACGGCGTCGAACCTGCATTGAAAGCAGCCGATTCCATTCAGCTGGAGCTGTTTGAATACGTTTATCACCAGATACTTCACAAAGAACACGACTGGGTGGCCCGTGACCTGTTTCGCGTTGGTTTTCGCGAAAACCAATCCAAGATCGAAGCCCACGCGTACGACCACAACCAACTCGGATGCCTGCTGCTTTACACCAGCCATGAAGTCATGCTCGACGACCTGATCACCCGCCCCATCGATAGTGGTGATGTGCTCTCAAATGCAAATACCATCATCCTGATGGGAAAAACCCGAGATGGAAACAAGATGGGTAGAGCACTGCATGTTGCCAAGCATCGAGGCAGTGCATGCGATGAGTCCATCGTGCCCTACCAAATCACGGAATCCGGTATCGAATTGTCCTGAGCTGCGGGAATGATCCCCAGCCACCAACACGAGTCGTTGGATTCCCCTACGTTTCTGCTGCCCTGGCATGACGCCAACCATACACCGCATTGATCCCCATCTTGAATGCTGAGTACCATCGCAAGGCTACTGATTGAGGGGCAAGGTTTGGCAAAACGAATCATTGATGAGAGTTGCTGCTTGGGAGAACTGCAGTTTCAGAGAACCATCCTGCCTTGCCCTGATGGCGTTCCCCTGCGTGAAGAGAAACCACCGCGTGAAAGCGAGTGCGGCGCGACTCATCCTGCGATTGACTAAATATTGCTAAGCTACGTGCAGGAGTTACGGTGAGAGAACGAGGCCAAGCAGACGCCAATTCCTGCCTCGGTCTCTCTTAGCACGGCAGCCAATCTAGTTTTCATCCTTCAGTGCAGGAGTTACCTCGTTGCATACGTCGCACCCACTAAGAATCATTCCGTACTTTCGTGGCTTGTTATGCCTCAGCGTGTACCTCAGTGTTTGCCTGGGCTTGGCACCACTGAACGAGTCGCTGCTCCCTCTACAACACGCATTCGCAGACACAGAGGCGGATACTGCACCTGAGGCCCCCACACGTCCCAACATTTTATTGATCATGTGTGACGACATGGGTTTTTCAGACATCGGTTGCTACGGAGGAGAAGTCGAGACACCAAATCTGGACCGACTCGCTGGGGAGGGCTTGCGATTTCGCACGTTTTACAACAACGCCAAGTGTGAACACACGCGTGCATCATTACTGACGGGGCATTGGTGGCATCACGTGGGAGCATCGTCCACGGTTCACTACTCGTCAGAAACCTTTGGCGAAAAGATGCGGGCAAGTGGCTACCGCACCCTGATGACAGGAAAATGGCACGCTGGCCAAACCCCCTATCAACGAGGATTCGATCGTTACTATGGCCTGACCGACGGCTGCTGCAATTTCTGGAACCCAGGTCATGCGAGGAATAGCGGCCCCACACCAGCGCGAAAGAAAGTACGACGATGGGCAATTGACGGTGAAGAGTTCACACCGTTCACGCCGGAAGACCCCGACTTTTACACCACCGATGCCTTTACTGATCAAGCCATCCAATACCTCGAACAATACCAGAAGGAGACCCAACCGTTCCTACTTTATGTCGCGTACACCGCGCCGCACTACCCTTTGCACGCCAGTGAATCAGACATCGCCAAGTACCGAGGCAAATACAAGCGTCTGGGCTGGGATGCACTTCGAAAACAACGATTTGCCAACCAGCAGGAATTGAACATCCTTCCCGACAATGCAACCCTTTCACAGCGTGACGATTCGATCCCCGCATGGGAAACGATTGAGAAAAGCAAAGTTGATTGGTGGGACCTTCGCATGGCAACTTATGCGGCCATGATCGATCGAATGGATCGCAACATCGGGCGACTTCTAAAAACGCTGGACGAAACGGGTAAGGCTGAAAACACAGTGATTTTCTTTCTGTCGGACAACGGTGCATGCAAAGATTCGGCAGACCGATCGACGGTCAAAGGAACGATGCCATGGGAAGTCACCAGCTATCTGACCCAAGGCCAACCTTGGGCCAATGCGTCGAACACCCCATATCGCCAGTACAAAACAACCGATTACGAAGGTGGAACCCGCACACCCATGATTGCCCACTGGCCAGATCACATCATGCCGAACTCAATCACGGACTATCCCGGACACTTGATTGATTTCATGCCAACCATGCTTGAGCTTGCCGGTGCCAAGATTGACGGATCCCTGCCCGGACGATCGCTAGTGCCAGTCTTACGCGGCAAGGAACAGCAACGTGCGTGGCCACTGTACTGGCAATTCGGCAGATCGAGAGCGATCCGCGACGAAGACTGGAAACTAGTCAAGCAAGGATCCGGCGACTGGGAACTATTTGATTTGGGGAAGGATCCCACCGAATCTCGAAACCTCGCGTCACAGCACCCTAAGAAGGCGGCGAAAATGGCGAAGCAATGGGACGCCTGGTGGAAACACCAACCCACCAAGAAGCAGTAAAACGCGCGGTCTGATAGCTGCCTGCATCCTGTCTTGAAGTCAACACGCCTGCGAGTCCTTACCAGTGGCCCCCACCAATGAACATTGGCGTTTGACCGAATCGATGCTGCCAGCCGTGACTCGCATCAACCGAGATCTTCTGGCACCTTGTCATTACGGTTACGCCGGTGAAGATACATTTTGATTGGTACTTCACCAAACGCCAAATGATCACGCAGCACGCCCAGCAGGTATCGTCGATAATCATTACCAAACGCCTTGGGTTCACCGCACATCAACACGATCGTAGGCGGCTCCGTCGACACCTGCGTTGCATAATAGATTTTCGGGCGACGATTCTGATAAAGCGGGGGCTCGTGCGCTTCCATGGCAGCCTTGATCAGACGATTCAAAACACCCGTTGAAACTCGTTCACGTGACTGCTTGAAAAGCATGGTCGCATGATTCAGAAGTGTTTTGACATTCTTTCCTGTTTGACCTGTAATGAACGCGATAGGGGCATAGGCCAAGGTCGGGAACTGGGCACGCAAGTAACTGACCCAACGATCCGTAGCGACTGATCCGTGCAACATGTCCCATTTATTGATTACGAAGATGCATGGCTTGTGATTTTCCATCACGTAGCCCATCAACTGCTTGTCAACCTTACTGACCGTTTCCGTTGCATCGAAGAACATCAGCACAACATCAGCTCGACGGACACCACGTTGGGCACGGTGCATTCCGTAATACTCGAGATCCGTTCGCTGGCTTTTACGCTTGCGCAAACCGGGCGTATCGATTGCGATGAAGGTTTGTCCGTCAATTTCGAAGTGCACATCGACACTGTCACGAGTCGTACCGGGCACCTCACTGACAATCATCCGTTCGGTTTCGACCAACGTATTAACGAAGGTGCTTTTACCAACATTCCTGCGTCCGACGATCGTCAACTTCATCTGCGGAGTCGAGACGGTCTCATCAACAGGTTCGGGCAAACGATCAACAATCAGCTCAAGCAAACGATCACGATTTCGATTCTGCGTGGTGCTGGTGCAAAGCACATGGCCGCGGCCCAACTTGTGAAACTCTTCGGATTGGATTTCCTGATGCTCCTGGTCAGTCTTGTTCGCGACCAGGATCACCGGCTTTTCGACGCCCCGAAGGCGTTCAGTCACCATTTCATCAAGCGGCATCAACCCCGTTTGAACGTCGACCACCAATAAAATGACATCGGCTGCATTGATCGCCAATTCGATTTGCTGCCGAACATCGGCAGTCAAATTATCCTCATCCTCGACCCCCATCCCGCCAGTATCGATCAATTCGAAATAGCGATCATTGGCTTCGATCAGCGTTGTCATGCGATCGCGGGTGACACCGGAAAAATCATCGACAATGGCCAACCGTCGACGCGCTAACCAATTAAAAAGGCTGCTCTTGCCGACGTTAGGACGTCCGACGATGGCGACTTGCGGGACTGGCATGGGAAGACTACTTAAACAGAATTGCTCGTTGACAGTGCTGCAGAATTGACCGAGTGTCAGCCAATGCAGCACGAGCAACAGGGAGAAATGAAACGACCGAGAACGTATTTCCTCAGTGCACAGGCGAATTACCGGCTCGATGCCCTACAACCTACGAAGGCTAGCAGAATCGGTAAGCACGACCGGAAAGCGTAAGCTGAGCAAGGCAAATGGGATAGTCCTGTTTCCATACTGCCTGAGCACCTCGGGTTGCCAGAGCCGACCCAGCCCTGCCACCAACCCACCCAAACCGCAAACATTACGCTCGATGGCTGACCCTTATCATGCCCCGCTCGCACGATGCTAGTGTTGCCCGATACAATCTGGCCGGACCAAAAATCTGTCGGCGTTTGCCGCTGCCGGGCGGCTTGGCCAACAAAATGCCGTTGCCGAGCGGCGTGGCCAATAAGATTCAGTCCATTTCGCAGCGGAATGCCCATGAACACCCCCAGCAGCTCAAACAACCCAAACTTAGCGGACGGTAATTCCGGGCAGTCGGCGTCAGAATCACAGACACAGGAGTCGCTGGTGAGCGAGAGCCAAGAGGCACAGCCCGCTGAGAGCTTGGACCCTCAGCAGACCACCTTCGAAACGGCAGCTCTGGCGGCACATTTGCAACGCGCGGGAATAATGTGGTTGCCTCGACCGGACCTTGACTCGATCGAACAGATCGCCACCCGGTTTGATGCCGGTGACAACGCGGTGGTGGGTGCGGCAAGCTCAGAAGCCCCCCAGTTGAAAGGGGCGCAGTCAGAGCCAGCACAAGGGAAGCCATCGCAAGGGAAGCCAGCATTGGCGCGCACCAACCCTGCTAGTCACCAGCCTGAAGCTAACAAGGGTCCAGATTCGAGCGGCAGCGTGACCACATCGAGCAACAACAGAGAGGAGCCAGCGCAAAAGCGTGACACTCCCAACCGTCCGACCGCCACTCGTCCTGGATCCAGGCTGCAGGGAGTCTCCGCCATTCAGACGCCGGAGAGCGAATACTCAGGTGATCCAGAGCCCCCAGACCAACGAACACTGCAACTCAAACAGCTTGAACAGACGGTTGAGTCTTGCACGCTATGCCCCGCACTCGCAAGTTGCCGAACCAAGACAGTCTTTGGCGAGGGTAATCCGAGTCCGCGTTTCGCCTTTTTCGGAGATTGGCCCGGGGAGGAAGAGGATTTGGTCGGTCAACCGTTTGTGGGAAGGGCCGGGGATTTGCTCACCAAGATGATGCAAGCCTGCACTCTGCAACGTGCCGATGTCTATATCCTTACCACGGTCAAATGCCGGCCCCCCGGTAACCGAAACCCAGAAGGTGACGAGCAGTCAAACTGCCGCTCGTACTACCAACAGCAATTCAACCTGCTTAGGCCCGAATACATTGTCTGCTTGGGAGCTGCCAGCGCGCAGGAACTGCTGGGAACAAAATTGTCAGTTGGCCGCCTACGAGGAACGCTCCATCGCTACTTTGCAAGCAAAGTACTTGTGACCTATGACCCAGCTTATTTGGATCGCAATCCGGCAGCCAAAAAAGCTGCCTGGACCGACCTTAAATACCTGATGCGAGATGCTGGTATTCAAATACCGAAGCGTTAGGCAGGAGTGTCCACGCGAGTATCAAAACTTTTTATTTCCCAGATTGTCGGCAGACAAACGCGGGCACGTCGCAATTCGCTCTTGACCGTTTTGTTCAGATGGGAACAATTTGACCACAGCGACGCAAGGATTGCTCGCTTGCAGTGGTGGAACCGCTGCGAACGCTAACGACAAGATGCGCAGGGAGGCCATCATGCACCACGGAATCCAACGTTCCGAAATCTCGGACTCGACTAGTGTTTTTCCATCCAAGGCGAAATCACTCGTCGATTTGGCAACTGGAAAGTTTCCTGGTTGCGACTTGGCCGAAGCCAGTGAATCTTTTCGCTCGGCCAGCACCCCCAGCTATTCGCTGCGTGACTTGTTGTCTGAAGCACGCTTCTTTGCGGCCGATGACATCGAATTTGATTCAATTGCTGAATCATCAGCCACCACATCAGCGGGCGACCTGGTCATTTATCGAATTGGCCAGGACAACCCGTCACGCGTGATCGCAGATGCCCTGGCCCGCGGTGCATGTGGCATCATCACCGAACAGCTTCTGCCCTGCCCGCTGCCCCAATGCATTGTGGGTGACATGGAGGTTTCTCTGGCAGAAATCGCAGCCCAGCAAGCGGGCCGTCCCGACCGTCAGATGCTCACGGTTGGCGTGATCGGTTCTGCCGGTAAGACGACCACTTCTTTGCTGATTTCAGCTCTTTTGCGATCAGCATCGATACGCACGGCTTATCAAACCGATCTCGGTGCGAGCGACGGCATTGTTCAGACCACTTCCCATTCCAAAATTCCCAACAACCGTGAACTGGTTCATTGGCTGGCGGAAGCCAAAGACAGTCAATGCAAAGCTGCCGTCATCGAAATGTCCGAGACGGAAGCACGTCACGGAAATTACGATGCGATTCAATTCGACATCATTGTCATTTGCAGAACCGCATCTGGCACAGACGACTTCGGTCCTTCAGGACTGCAGTGCAGCCTTGATCGGCTGGCAGACGACGGTGTGGTCATCGCATCGGCGGATGAGCCGAGTGTGACACGTGAGCTTCAGAATCACAACGTTCGAACGTTGACCTATGGGATACACAAAAATGCAGATGTGACCGCACAAATTTTTGATCAGACAGACGGTGTCTGCACTTTACTGCTAACCCACCAAGATTCGACAACGGTCATGGAAACTTGTCTTTGTGGCCATGCCATGGCATCCAACCATGCTGCAGCCGCCGTCGTCGGCTTGTTGCTTGCGGAGCCATTGGAGCGAATTGCAGAGAGTTTGAGTCAGCTTCGCACCGTTCCTGGCCGCAGCCAGCGACTGGCCGAATACGGAAAGTCCACCATCGTCATTGACGCCGGTGGCAGCCCCCCTCGAGCCGTTGAGGCGATGCGTCCTTGCCGCGACATGAAAGCTGGTGGCAAGTTGTGGTGCGTCCTTGTGCTTGATGCTAACGCCAACGCAGACACGCTTGCACGGTACGGCACACAGCTCGAACGTTTTTCAGATCAAGCGATCATCACTGCAACAGACCAGTCGCGATCCAGTTTTTTGGCAGCGTCCCACAATGTGCTCGATGGCGTCAAGAAGTGTGCGAGCTTCCGTCTGGTTGCGAATCGAGATCGAGCGATAGAATGGGCGGTCACTGAAGCGGCTCCCCAAGACACCATCCTTATCATCACTGGCGAGCGTGGCCTGACCGCCCACCAACAGCGAACGAATCTGGCAAAGATCGAGCGGTGCGTTGAACAGGCTCGCGGTCAGGCTGAGCAAATCGAAGCGGAAACAAAACCCAAGTTATCCATTTTTGGAGTTTGAGCCTCTGAGCCTCTGAGCCTCTGAGCCTCTGAGCCTCTGAGCCGACGCTGACTACAGAGCCATGCAGTGCACCATCAACGCCTGCCATTCGGCCCACTGTGACAGCATACAACGCTGGTAGGCTTCACTGTTTTTTTTTCCAATGGCACGACTGCATTCGTCGACGAATGCAGTCGGATCCTCATAAGCTCCCCCCGTCAGCTCAGCCAGCTGCTCAAAAACCGGATGGTCTCCGACCTTTCGAAACCAGTACTTGGAATTACCAAAGTCACCCTCCCGCCGGTGCATGATCCCATGCCAAAAACTTCCATTCCGACACGGAAGTTCCTGGCTGAATGAATGGCTCCGTTCCAGATTACCAGCGAGGAGCCAAAAGCCTGCTAGTGCGAGAGCTGCTTGTGACCGAGACAGATCCACGATACCCGCGTTCGGGAAACGCAGCCCGGAATCAGTAATTTGAGCGTCTTGCAGCAGTTCAGTAAGCCGCCCAGCGACCGGCCCATCAGCCAAATCAGGCATTTCCGCTACGGTGATGGCTGCGGTCAGCCCAGACGGCAAACAGGCGAATTCAGAATGGGCAAACGAGTCAAGCTGAGGCATCAAGGCATCTCCATTGGCAAAAATACGGCAAAACGTGGCCAAACAATCCTGACGGAAGCAGTTTCGGACAGATCGCGAAGGCTACCGAGGCAGAACCTCCATTGCTAGACTACACTCTCCGGAGACGACAGCTCCGGCACCAGCCTGGGGGAAGTATCCCCTTGGTTTGCCCCTGAAAGCCGACCAACTACCACCCGCATGAATGAAATGCGATCAGCTGGTTGGTTTCCACTTGAAGGATAGGGCTGCATCAGAAAAGAGGAAACCGATGTCAAAACATGGCTCTCTCTTGAAAGATGAGGCACTACCGGAGCACAAACTTTCCAGCTTCCATGCGGGACAGTACCCAAGGGTTTGCCTGAAGGCACACCACCACCGAATTGACCAGTCTTCATCCTCCTCCACTTTTCGACGAAACAGATGAGCAGCGGCGACCAAGCCCCAACGGACGGCCAAGAACCAAACAACGCATCAACTCCCCCCGCTCCAGCAGCTTCCGAAGCCGCT
>Ga0315315_10001295_pt1 | contig 22782 bp, 24 predicted proteins | sample M140m3416metaG_FD_203699 | JGI IMG/M metagenome (GOLD analysis project Ga0315315, IMG submission 203699) | Ammonia-oxidizing marine archaeal communities from Monterey Bay, California, United States - M1 40m 3416 | ecosystem: Environmental > Aquatic > Marine > Intertidal zone | place: USA...
TGGCTAGTGTTTCATGTATTTATGGACTTGGTTCAGTAGAAGCTTACAGTAAAATGACAATTACTCTTAAGAAAAATAATGAATATAGTAGAGACGATTTAATAAGAACTTTTATTACTCTTCAGTACAAGAGAAATGATCAAAATTTTTTTAGAGGGACATTCAGAGTAAGGGGAGAAAACTTAGAAATTTTTCCATCTCACTTGGAAGATAGAGCATGGAGAATTAGTTTTGATTTAAATAAATTAGAAAGAATTGAGGAGTTTGATCCTTTAACAGGTGATAAGACTAATGAGTACTCTACAATAAAAATTTATGCAAATAGTCACTACATCACTCCAAAGCCAACTATGGATCAAGCTATTAGGCAAATCAAATCTGAATTGGCTGAAACATTAAAAGTTCATCGCGCTAATAATAAATTACTAGAAGAGCAAAGATTAAGAGAGAGAACAAAATTTGATCTTGAAATGATAGAGGCTACAGGTACTTGTGCAGGTATAGAAAATTACTCTAGGTATTTATCTGGCAGAAAAGCTGGGGAGCCTCCCCCAACTTTATTTGAATATTTTCCTGATAATGCGATTATTTTTGTTGACGAAAGTCATGTAACAGTTCCACAACTAAACGGAATGTACAAAGGTGACCGTACAAGAAAAAGTACTTTAGCTGAATATGGATTTAGACTTCCTTCATGTATGGATAATAGACCACTAAAATTTGAGGAATGGGATATGATGAGAACTCAAACAATATTTGTATCCGCAACACCTGGTCCATGGGAATTAAAACAAACAGAAAATAAACACATTGATCAGATTATTCGTCCTACTGGATTAATTGATCCTCCTGTTGAAATAAGACCAGCAAAAACGCAAGTGGATGATTTAATGCATGAAGCGGCAAAAGTAATTGAAAAAGGTTACCGTGTTTTAGCAACAACACTCACCAAAAAAATGGCAGAAGATTTAACTGAGTACTTACACGAGAACGGACTTAAAGTGAGATACATGCATTCTGATATTGATACGCTAGAAAGAATTGAGATTATAAGAGATCTTAGGTTAGGAGTATTTGATATTTTAGTTGGAATTAACCTACTAAGAGAAGGATTAGATATTCCTGAGTGCGGACTTGTGGGAATTTTAGACGCTGACAAAGAAGGTTTTTTAAGATCTGAAACCTCCTTGATACAAACCATAGGAAGAGCTGCAAGAAATGTGGATGGTAAGGTAATTCTTTACGCTGACAAAGTTACAAAAAGTATTGATAAAGCTACAAAGGAAACAGACAGAAGAAGATCAAGACAACTAGACTATAATAAAAAAAACAATATTACAGCAGAATCAATAAAAAAAGAAATAGGAGATATATTAGAGTCGGTTTACGAAAAGGACTATGTAAACATTAAAGAATCTAATGTTGGTGGAAATTTAAAAAAACACCTCAAAGGATTAAATAAAAAAATGAAAGAGGCTGCCGAAGACCTAGAATTTGAAGAAGCAGCAAAAATTAGAGATGAAATCAGAAAACTTGAAGCAAGTGAGTTGGAAATAACTTTGAATCCGAAAATTAGCCAATATAATCTGAAAAGTAAGATATATCCAAAAGGTAGATCTACATTGGGAATGCCGGGTACAAAGGTTAATAAAAAAAGAAAGAAATGAAGCCCAAAAAAATAATAATTACTGGAGCAGCCACTAGAATAGGCGCAGCTATTGCTGAAAGTTTAGCTAATTATGATGCTGAGATATCAATACATTATAATAAATCTAAAAGTCATGCTTTAAAGCTTAAAGATAAGCTAGAGAAGTTAGGTAGTAAAGTTCACTTATTAAAAGCTGATCTAAATAATTTTAATCAAACCCAAACTCTTTTAAAGTTAGCTAATAAAAAAATGAAAGGATTGGATTGTTTAATTAATAATGCCTCTTTATTCGAAAACGATAATTTGCAAAATTTTACTGAAGAAAGTTTTTCAAAACATATTAATGTTAATTTAAAAGCTCCAGCTATCTTAACGCAAAATTTCAAAAAAATTTTAAGAAAATCTGAAGGATGTATAGTAAATATTATAGATCAAAGAGTTGAAAAATTAACACCTTTCTTTTTTTCATATACTCTTAGTAAATCAAGCTTAGTTACTTTAACTAAAACTTCGGCAATGAAACTTGCTCCCAATATAAGAGTGAATGCTGTCTCACCGGGGCCAACATTAAAAAATTCAAGACAAACTGAAAGTCATTTTAAAAAACAATGGAAATCTGTCCTTTTGAAAAAAAAAGTAGATTTAAAAAGTATTTGTGACGGTGTAAAATTTCTTATAAAAAATAAAAATATTACTGGAGAAATAATAAATATTGACAGCGGACAAAGATTAGCTTGGAATACTCCAGATATAATTAATGTGAAAGAATGAAAATAGTTAAATTAAAATTTAAAGAAAAATTTAAATATAAGAGGAAAGTAATTATTAAAAACTTAATAATAAATATTTTTATTGGTATTCATAATTTTGAAAAAAAGAAAAAACAAAGAGTGAGATTTAATATTGAAATAAATACAGACCCCAATTTAAAACCAAGCAATAAAGACCTTTCGACAATTCTTAATTATGAGGAAGTAATAAATGAAATTAAAACTCTTGTAAAAAAACAACATCATGAGCTACTCGAAGATTTAGCAGAAAACATTTTTAAAATAATTTTTCAAAATAAGATCGTTAAGAAAATAAATTTAAAAATTGAGAAATTAGATATAATTAAAAACTCTGAGTCAGTTGGCATAGTGTTTTCAAAAAAAAGAATATGATTAACAGTTTGGACCTTGGCAAAAAGGTAATTAAAGATAAAATTCCACTAATTTCAAGAAATCCTGGTGTTTATCGTATGATAAGTTCTTCTGGAGAAATTCTTTACATAGGTAAAGCTAAAAATATACCTAATAGACTTAAGAATTACGTATCAGACACCAACTTGCCAATAAGAACTGAAAGAATGCTATCTTTGACTCACTCACTTGAAACAACTACTACAAGCAATGAGAGTGAGGCTTTGCTTTTAGAGGCCAATTTAATCAAGAAGCATAAACCTAGATTTAATATTCTTTTGCGAGATGATAAATCATTTCCTTACATTTATATTGGTAATAAGGATAAATGGCCACAACTAACAAAACTCAGGGGAAAAAAATCAAAAACCGGACATTACTTTGGTCCTTTCTCTTCAATAGGTTCGGCAAATTGGACAATAAAAATTTTACAGAAAATTTTTCATTTAAGAGTTTGTGATGACACTGTTTTTAAAAATAGAGATAGACCCTGCATTCTTTACCAAATTAAAAGATGTTCAGCTCCCTGTGTTGGCCATATAACAAATCAAGAATATATGACAACGGTTAATGATGCTATTGAATTTATATCAGGTAAATCTCGAAGAATACAAAAAAATCTTTCCAAAGAAATGGAGAGAGCAAGTAAAGACTTAGATTATGAAAAAGCAGCTATTGCCCGTGATAGAATTAAAGCCTTAACTCAAATTCAAACATCTCAAAAAATAAATCAAACTAATCTTAATGAGGCTGATGTAATAAGCATATATAAAGAGACTGGAAAAACTTGCGTACAAGTATTTTTTTTTCGGTCCAAACAAAATTGGGGTAATCAAGCCTTTTATCCTAAGCACGATACAGATGATACAGTTGAAGATATTTTATCCTCATTTATCACTCAATTTTATGAAAACAAAACTGTCCCGTCTTTGATAATCACTAATTTCCAAATCAATGATAGAAAACTTTTAGAAAAAACGTTCTCAAAAAAAGAAGGTAAACAGATTGTTATTAAGGTGGCAAAATCAAAAAATGAAGTGAGTGTATCTAACTTAGCTGAAAAAAATGCAAAACAAGCTTTAAAACAAAAATTAATACAGTCTGACACCAACAATAATTTGATTGAAAAATTAGCCTCAAAATTTGATATAAATAATAATATTGATCTAATCGAGGTCTATGACAACAGTCATATACAAGGATCAGACTCTATTGGGGCTTTAATATGTTTCAGCAATGAAGGTTTTATTAAAAAACGTTACAGAAAATTCAATATTAAAAATGAAAAAGTAAAAAATGATGACTATGGAATGATGAAAGAAGTATTATTTAGAAGATTTTCTAAAGCAATTAAAGAAAAATCTGGATCTTTATCTCTACCAGATTTAATTCTGATTGATGGTGGTAAAGGACAATATTCAGTAAGTAGAGAAGTTTTAAATGAACTTGGCTTACACGATCTACCCATATTAGCTGTTGCAAAAGGCAAAAGGAGAAATGCTGGTGAAGAAAAAATTTATCACAAAAATAAAGAATTCATTTTAAATAGAAATGATCCTCTTTTATTTTTTATTCAAAGACTGAGAGATGAGGCACATAGATTTGCTATTAGCACTCATAGGGCAAAAAGAAAGAAAAATTTAAGCAAATCTCTTTTAGATCAAATTCAAGGAATTGGAAAACAAAGAAAGAGGGCTTTATTGAATCATTTTGGCTCTGCTAGAGCAGTTGAGTCAGCTAGTCTTGAAGATCTTAAAGCTATCGAAGGAATTGAAGACAGTATAGCAAATAAAATATATAATTATTTTCACGAATAAACTATGAAACTTAAAATACCTAATATACTCACCATTGGAAGAATAATTATAGTACCAATTTTCGTTTTAGCCTTTTTTATACCAGGCTTTTTCGGCGACTTAATACCTTTCTTTTTATTTGCTTTAGCGAGTTTCACAGACTATCTCGATGGTCTATTGGCTAGAATGTTTAAAGAGGAGTCCAAGTTAGGAGAACTTTTAGATCCAATAGCAGATAAAATTCTTGTGGCAGCTGCTCTTATCCTTTTGGTGATGAATGGAACTATAAAAAACTATGAAGTGATAGCTGCGATTATAATATTAACAAGAGAAATTTTAATATCGGGTTTAAGAGAATTTTTAGCAAAAGGCAGTATTACCATGGAGGTCACGAGTTTATCTAAACTTAAGACATTTATTCAAATGCTTTCAATCGCTATTTTGCTCACAGGTGATAGTGGAAATAAATTAATAAATTTTCAAGATTATAACGCTCAAACTATAGGAATAATTCTTTTATGGCTTTCTGCCTTTTTGACTCTTTATACTGGTTACGACTACTTAAGGAAGGGAATTGATCATGCAATTAACCAAGATACAAAAGATTAGTAAATTTTTAAGACAGGAATATAAGAGAAAAGTTTCATAGAACTTTAAGAAATTAATATGGTCAGTTATGATTATTGCAGAATAAGATTAGGCTGCAGTTTTTTTTCTTACAAGATTTTGGTAAGACTTATTTAGATCTGTTATTAAATCACATACTTTAAAGTTATATTCAGAGATTAACGATACAGGAGTAACTTCTGCCGCTGTTCCAGTTAAAAAACAACCAACAAATTCTTTCATTTCCTCTGGTTTAATTTTTCTTTCAACAACTTTAATGCCTTTTGATTTCGCAATTTTGATAACCTCTCTTCTTGTAATGCCATCTAAAAAAGAGTCTGGGACTGGTGTGTGTAATTCACCAGCTTTGTTTTTAAAAAAAATATTTGCCCCTGTTGCTTCAGCTACGTTTCCTTCATGATCTAACATAAGAGAATCTGTGAAGCCTTTTGCCTCTGCTTCATGTTTTGATAATGTGCAGATCATATAAAGACCGGCAGCTTTTGTGTCCCATGGAATAGTATTTGGAGCGGGTCTTCTCCAATTAGAAATATTTAATTTTATTCCATTTAATTTAAGTTTTGGATCAAAGTATGATCCCCATTCCCAGGTCGCTATTGCAACATGTATTTTATTTTTTTGAGCGGATATAGCCATCATTTCGCTTCCTCTCCAAATAATTGGCCTAACATATCCATTTTGTACTTTTTGTATATTCACGATGTTTTTACAGGCATCATTAATTTCCTGTTGAGAATAAGGAACTGTAATACCCATTCTCTTAGCTGAGTGAAAAAGTCTTTCCGTATGTTCCTGTAATTTAAATATTTCACCATCATAAACCCTTTCGCCCTCAAAAACACAGCTAGCGTAATGCAAACCATGATTTAGAATGTGAATATTTGCATCTGCCCAGTTTACAGTTTTGCCGTTAAACCAAATTTTTCCTGCTCGTTTATCGTAAGGTATGCTTTCCATTAAATGTATATATATAGATTTTTTTTTTAGAAAAAAGTATATTCATAAGTGAAATAAGTCAATATAACTTACCATTATGAAAGATTTGCTTTACCTCAAAGATGAACAAATTAAAGAGTTTATTCAACTTCTCTATTATGCGTACAGAGAAACATTTTCTGATCCCAAAGATCTTTTAGCAAAAAAATTTTTTGGACCAGCTCATCTGCGTGCATTAAATCTAATTGAGAGAAATCCCGGTATTAACCTCGGTGAATTAATATTTAAATTAAAAGTGACAAAACAAAGTTTAAATAGAGTTTTACGAGATTTGATCAAATCTAAGATGATAAAACAAATTCAAGATGAAACTGATACAAGAAAGAAAAACTTATTTTTAGATAAAGAGGGTAAAACATTTTTTGAGTCGGTTTATAATTCGCAAAAAAAGAGAATATTTAATGCTTTAAAAAACTCGAGTTCTGACTCTGTTATCAAGTTTAAAGATGTTTTAAAGAAAATTATAAATGGAAAATAACAAAAATCATATTCTTATTGTAGATGATGACGATAGAATACGTAATCTTTTGAAAGATTACTTATCTGAAAATAAATACATAGTTTCAACTGCAGAAAATGCAGAACAGGCAAAACAGAAATTAATGTATATAAAATTTGATATGATTATTCTAGATGTAATGATGCCTGGACAAAATGGTTATGAATTAACAAAAGAAATTAAAAAGCAAATTAAAGTACCAATTATATTACTTACAGCAAAAGGAGAAGTGGAAAATAGGATAAAAGGATTAGAGCTTGGCGCTGATGATTACATCGGTAAACCTTTTGAACCAAAAGAATTACTTTTAAGAATTAAAAACATAATTAATAAAAATATTAAAATTGATCTAAAGTCAAAATATAAGGTGGGACTTGCAGAAATTGATTTAAACAAAATGATAATAAGTTTAAATAATAAATTAAAAAAAATTAATAATTCAGAGAAAAAAGTTTTAATTGAGATGCTTGCTAACCCAGGAAACACCTTCTCTAGAGACGAAATAGGTAAAATCTCTGGAATAAATCAGGAACGCTCAATTGATGTTATGATTACACGATTAAGACAAAAATTAGAAATTGATCCTAAAAATCCAAAATTTCTTCAAACTATAAGGGGCTCTGGCTATGTTCTCTGGATTGAATAATTTTATCAAGTATATTTTGCCAAAAAGACTTTTCTATAGAGCTTTAATTATTGTTGCAGCTCCAACAATAATTTTACAAATAATTATAACGGTTGTTTTTTATGACAGTGTTTGGATCAAGGTAAACAAAAATATTACTAAATCGCTTGTTGCACAATTAAAGGCTATTGAAGAAGTGTATCAAAATGATAAAAAAAATTTAGATTTCTTAACCGATAGTTATAAAAATAATTTTAATTTTGAAATTGGTATAAATCAAAATGCCTTTCCAAGTAATAGCGGCGAAAGGAAATATAGTCCAATGGATAGATCGCTGAGAAGAGAATTAAAATCAGTATTTGGAAATAATAATTATTGGTTTAACACCTCTAAATTTAAGAATGCAGTTGAAATAAAAATACTTTCAGGGGACGATGTCATTGAATTTCTTATTCCTAAAGAAATGGTGTCAGCATCTTCAGTGAGGTTATTTGTATTGTGGACTACACTACCCTCACTAGTTTTAATTATAATTGCATTGATTTTTTTAAAAAATCAAACAAAACCACTTGTAAAATTAGCTAAAGCTGCTGAAAGATTTGGTAAAGGAGATTATGTTAACGATTTTAGAGCTTCGGGTTCTCAGGAGATAAGAAAAGCAGCATTTGAATTCGATCGTATGGCAAAGCGAATTAATCGTCACTTAAACCAAAGAGCTGAGATGCTTTCTGGTATTAGCCATGATTTAAGGACGCCCTTAACTCGTTTAAAATTACAGCTCGCTTTATTAAAACAGAAAGAAGTTTCAGAGAAAATGTCTAAAGACATAGACGAAATGGAAAAAATGTTAAATGATTATTTGCAATTTGCAAAAAACCAAGCTCAAGAAAACACTTCTTCGATAGACATAAATAGGCTTTTAAACTCTATAAAAAATGAATTTAATAATGAGAAATTAATTCTTAATGAAATAAACTTTAATATTAATTTAAAAGGAAGACCATCCTCGTTAAAAAGATCTTTTGAGAATATTATTCAGAACGGGTTAACGTATGGAGATAAAGTCGAAGTCAGTGTCCAAAAAGGAAATAATAGAGTTATCATAACAATTGATGATAATGGTCCGGGTATTCCAGAGGATCAATATAAAAATGTTTTTAAACCATTTTTTAGATTAGATAAAAGCAGAAGTTTAAATAAATCTGGAGTTGGGTTAGGCTTGGCCATTGTAGAAGATATCATTAATTCTCATGGTGGAAGTATTCAGCTGGGCAAAAGCAAGTATAATGGATTACAAGTTAAGATCTCTTTGCCTTTTTAGCCTTTTTTTTTAATAATTTTTTTATTATTACATCTTGTTTCTGGACAATTTTCTTTAATACCTCAAACTCTTCTCGTGATACAATTTGTAGCTTATTAATAAGTTTATCTTTTTTAAACTTTAAATCAGTAGATATTTCCTCTTTAATATCTTTAGAGGTCAAAATACCGTTTTCAATTAATTCTGATAGAGATTTTAAAATTTTTTCTGTATTTTTCATGTCTCATCTTATTTGATGGCCATCTTAATTTCAAATATGATATAAGAAATTATGTACACCCACAATTTAGACCCTGTTTTGTTGAATTTTGGGTTTATAGAAATCAGATGGTATTCTTTAGCATATTTATTTGGCATTTTAATTGGTTGGTGGTTTGGAAAGAAAATAATTAATCATATTTTAAAAAATAAAGGCTTTAAATTTCATTTAAAAGAATTTGATGACTTGATCACTTATATAATTATATCCATTATAGTTGGAGGAAGACTGGGTTATATAATTTTTTATAACCTGGGATACTACATTTCCAACCCCATTAACATTTTTAAAATTTGGGAAGGAGGAATGTCTTTTCACGGTGCTTTGATAGGAGTAATTGTCGGCACTTATGTATTTTCAATTAAGAGAAAAATTTCAGTATTTTTTTTATTAGATATTATTGCTTGTGTCTCCCCTATTGGAATTTTTCTAGGTCGTATAGCTAATTTTGTTAATGGCGAGTTAATTGGAAAAGTTACTACAGTACCCTGGGGCGTGATTTTTCCATCAATAGATATGTTATCAAGGCACCCATCTCAATTATATGAGGCTGCGCTTGAAGGAGTGCTTCTATTCTTAATCCTAAATACTTTTATTTTTCGACAAGAATATAAAATAGGAACCTGTTCATATTTATTTTTGATTTATTATGGAGTATTTAGAATAATTTCAGAATTATTTAGAGAACCAGATGTTCAATTGGGCTATTTTTTTAATTTATTTAGTATGGGGACAATATTAAGTTTTTTTATGATTTTAACAGGAGTAATTATTTTTAGTGTCGTCCGAAAAAATTAAATCAAACTTAAAATTTTTTAAAAAATCAAAAACCTTACCGGTTGATAAATTTTTTAAAACTGTTTTATATGATAAAAAATTTGGATATTATTCTACAAAAAAACCGTTTGGCAAAAAAGGTGATTTTATAACCGCACCAAAAGTTTCTTACTTATTTTCTGAAATGATTGCAGTTTGGATCGTATCTTCGTGGGAGTTATTTGGAAAACCAAAAAATTTCAATATTGTAGAACTTGGTCCCGGAGATGGAAGTTTGACAAGAATACTTTTGAAATCTTTTAAGAAATTTCCAGAATTTAATAATAGAAAAAAAATTTTTTTGTATGAAGAAAGTAATTATTTGAAAAATATTCAAAGAAAAAATGTAATTGATAAAAAAGTTGAATGGATAGATAATTTTAATAAGATTAAAAAAGGTCCTGTGATTTTTTTTGGAAATGAATTTTTTGATGCAATTCCAGTTAAGCAATTTAAAAAAATTGATGGATCTTTTTTTGAAAAGAATTTTCATATTGATAAAGACTTCAAAATAAAAGAAATTTTTAAAGCAGCTTCTAAATCTAATATTGATGTTATTAAATCTTATAAAACTCTTGAAAGATTAAAATTCATTGAATTACCAAAATTAGGTTTTCAAGAACTAAAAAAAATTAGTCAAAAAATCTCCAAATTGTCTGGTTGTATTTTAATGATTGACTATGGATACATAAGACCTAACAATCAAGATACCTTGCAATCAGTCATAAAACACAAAAAAAATATTTTATTAAATAATCTCGGTAAAGCAGATGTTACAGCACATGTTAATTTTTCACTTTTGAATGAATTTTTTTCTAAAAATAATTTAAAAATTAAAAGTATTATTACGCAAAAAAAATTTTTGGAGAATATGGGTATCTTAGAGAGAGCTAAAATAATTTCCAAAAGGATGAATTTTAGTGAACAATCAGACCTCTATTTTAGGCTTAGAAGATTACTCAGTCCAAGTTCAATGGGAAATTTATTTAAAGTAATTTTGGCTTATAAACTAAAGAAAGATAATTTTGCTGGATTTTAATAATGTTTTACTCAAAAAAACTAAAAAGACTAAAAGATATTAATCATTGTTTCTTTTCTAGGAAGAGTGGTTTTTCAAAAGGCATCTATAAAAGTTTAAATTGCGGAAGAGGTTCTAAAGATAACAAAAAAAATGTTAAAAAAAATTTAAATTACGTTTCTAAAAAAATGGGGGTTAAAAAAAATAAATTAATATTAATGCACCAAACTCACAGCAATAAAGTAGTGGAAATTAAAATTAATAATATCAGAAGAAAAATTAAAGCAGATGCAATGATAACAAAAATGAAAAATGTTGCACTTGGCGTTGTAACGGCAGACTGTGTGCCAATCATTTTATTTGATGTTAAAAATAAGATTATTGGTTGTATACATGCTGGTTGGAAAGGAGCTCATTCAGGAATAATAAAAAATACTATAAATAAAATTAAAAAATTAAATACTAATAATAAAATTTATGCGACTGTTGGACCGTGTATAGGTAAGAAAAGTTATGAGGTGGACTTATTGTTTTTTAAAAAATTTGTAAAAAAATCAAATAAAAACAAAAAATATTTTTCAATAAAAAGTAATCAAAAAAAACTATTTAATTTAAGAAAATTTGTTACGGATAATTTGCAAGATTTAGGCGCTGATGTTGATCAAATAAATGTAGATACATTTGCTGAAAAGAGTAACTATTTTAGTTACAGAAGATCGTGTAAATTACATCAAAAAGATTATGGAAGATGTATTTCAGCTGTCAGTATGCTTTAACTTTATTAATTTGAAAAGATGCAGAAATAAGGTATAAATAATTACATTTCATGAAAATTCTATCTGGAACTAGCAATTTAAAACTAAGTAAAAATATTGCTAAAAATTTAAAATTAAAATTAATCAATACTAATATTAGAAGATTCGCTGATGGAGAAATTTACATTGAGATAAATGAAAATATAAGAGGTAATAGTGTATTTGTAATTCAATCTACATCTAATCCAGCTAATGACAACTTAATGGAATTGCTATTAGTAATTGATGCTTTAAAAAGATCCTCTGCTAAAACTATTACTGCGGTAATTCCATATTTCGGATATGCAAGACAAGATAGAAAAGTAGCTCCTAGAACATCTATATCTGCAAAAGTTGTTGCAAACCTTTTAACTAATGCTGGGGCAAATAGAATAGTAACTGTAGACCTCCATGCAGGTCAAATTCAAGGTTTCTTTGATATGCCAGTTGATAACTTATTTACGACTCCTTTGTTTTCTAAATTTATTAAAAAAAAAATTAATTCTAAAAAATTAATTTGTGTTTCACCAGATATGGGGGGCGTTGCAAGGACTAGAGCTTTAGCTACAAGATTAAAAGCAGACCTTGCAATTATAGACAAAAGAAGGCCTGCTCCTGGTAAATCAGAAGTAATGAACATTATAGGTAATGTTGAAAACAAAACTTGTATAATTGTTGATGACATAATAGACAGTGGCGGAACAATAATTAACGCGGTTGATGCACTTAAGAAAAAAGGCGCAAAAGAGGTTTTTGTATTTATAACTCATGCAGTTTTAAGTGGAGAAGCAGCAAGAAAAATTAAAAATTCCAAAATTAAGAAATTAATTATTACAGACTCAATTGATAATTCAAATAAGATTAAAAATAACAACAAAATAGAGGTCTTATCCATATCATCCTTAATGTCTGAAGCTATCAAAAGAATAGCAAATTCTAATTCCGTATCGGATTTATTTAATTAACGCTTGTTTTGGTTCTAATCTTGGGTTATATACCCTCTTCAATAAATTATGAGTAATTTAAAGGCAATAAAAAGAGAGAGCACCTCCTCTGGCTCAAACAATAAATTAAGATCGGAAGGTCTTATACCAGCTATTTTGTATGGAGGTAAGAACGATAATCAAAATATCTCTATAGAGAAAAAAGATATTAAAAATATAATTAATTCAGATACATTTCTGTCTAAAGTTTTAGAGCTTGAAATAGATGGAAAAAAAGAAAAAGTAATCCCAAGAGAAGTAGCGTTTCATGTTGTGTCTGAAGAACCTATTCATATAGACTTTATGAGAATTGTTGAGGGAAAAAAAATAATTCTTGAGATACCTGTAAAATTTATAAATCATCCAGAGTCACCAGGCTTAAAAAGAGGCGGTGTACTTAACATCGTGAGAAGAAAAGTAGAATTAAAGTGTCCTGCTGAAAAAATACCAGATGAGATAATTGTTGATCTCACAGGAACAGATATTGGTACGAGTATAAAAATTTCATCCGTCAAATTAGAAGAAAATGTCATCCCAACAATTATAGATCGTGACTTCGTAATAGCTACAGTCGCATCTCCAACAGTTATGAAGGAACCGGAGAAGCCAGCCGAAGGTGAAACAGTGGCTGAAGGCGCCGAGGGAGAGACCCCAGCAGAAGGTGCGGAAACTGCAGCAAAAGACGGAGATGGTTCAAAAGAAGAAAAAGCAAAAGAAGGTGCCGATAAAAAACCTGACGAAAAAAAACCTGCAGAAAAGAAATAATTAATATGCTTTTACTTGTCGGATTAGGAAATCCTGGATCCAACTACACTAATACAAGACATAATATTGGTTTTAAAATTATAGACGCAATAAACTTACACTTTAAACTCTCAAAACAAAAACCTAAGTTCAAAGGCTTGCTTACTACAGGAAACATTGATGAAAAAAAAATCTACGCAATTAAACCTTTAACTTTTATGAATAATTCTGGAACGGCTATAAAAGAATTAATAGATTATTTTAAAATTGATGCAAAAGACGTTTTTGTTTTTCATGATGATATGGATATTGATTTTGGAAAAATCAAAGCAAAATTTGGAGGCAGTAGTGCTGGTCATAACGGCATCGAGTCTATCGACAAGTTTATAGGTAAAGATTATTCAAGAGTACGAGTTGGCATAGGTCATCCAAAACAAAAAAAGAAGGTTAACAACCACGTATTAGAGGATTTTAAAGAGGATGAAGAAGAAAAAATTAATGAAATAACAGAAAATATTGTTAAACAATTACCTACTCTAATTGAAAAAAAAATAGATCTTTTTTCCAGCAAAGTAAATCAAGACCTTAATGGGATTTAAATGTGGGATAGTTGGGCTTCCTAATGTTGGAAAGTCAACTTTATTCAATGCTTTAACAGCTTCAAAAAATGCAGAAGCAGCCAATTTTCCTTTTTGCACTATTGACCCAAATATCGGAATAGTAGATGTCATTGATGAAAGATTAGATAAGCTAACAAAATTATCAAATTCTAAGAAAAAAATATATACCAATATCACTTTTGTAGATATTGCAGGTTTAGTAAAAGGAGCTTCAAAGGGAGAGGGTTTAGGAAATAAATTTCTTTCCCATATCAGAGAAGTAGATGCTATCATTCACTTAGTAAGATGCTTTGAGTCTGAAAAGATTACTCACGTTAATTCAAATATTAACCCAGTTGAAGACCTTGAAACAATCAAAACGGAAATAATACTTTCTGATTTAGATATTGTTCAAAAAAAACTTGAAAAAGGTAAGAAAAAATTACTCCAAGAAAAAGAGGTAAAAATACTTGAAGAAAAATTAGATGAATTGAACGACGGTAAAGAAATAGTTGCAAACAGTGAATTTGAAAAAAAATTTTTAGCTTCGATAGGATTATTAAGTATTAAACCAAAAATTATAGTGTGTAATGTTGATGAAGAAAGCCTAGCAAAAGGAAACGATTTTACCGAGAATGTTAAAAAAAAATATTCTAATGAGAAAATTGTCACTATCTGCGCTGACATTGAGGATCAAATCATGGGATTAGATAATAATGAAAGAGAAACTTTTATGAAAGAAATTGGATTAAATAAAACTGGCCTAAATCAATTAATCAAAGAGGGATACGATCTTTTAAATCTTGATACGTTTTTTACTTCTGGACCGGAGGAAAGTAGAGCCTGGACTGTAGAAAAAAATACTCTAGCTCCAAAAGCGGCAAGTGTAATACACACTGATTTTGAAAAAAATTTTATTCGAGCTGAAGCTGTAACATGCGAAGATTTTATAAAGTTTGGAAGTGCTGAGAAATGTAAAGAAAATGGAAAACTAAGAATTGAGGGTAAAGATTATATCGTAAAAGACGGGGACGTCTTATACTTCCGTGTCAACCCGTGACCAAATTTTCTTCATACTTAAATATACTAGAGTAGTTAAAAGTATTAAATAAATAATCACTTTAACGCCCGTTCTATGTCTTTCTTCTAATTCAGGCTCGGCAGCCCATGTTAAAAATGTAGTTACGTCCTTGGCCATTTGATCTACCGTGGCTTGTGTTCCATCAGAGTATTCTACAATATCATCACTTAAAGGAGATGACATTTTGATCTTATTGCCAATCATATATTTATTATAATAAACACCATCGTCTAATGTTACTCCCTCTGGGGGATCTTCATACCCCATTAATACTGAGTAAATATAGTTCGAGCCCCCCGGTCTAGCCTTGACCAATACAGACATATCAGGTGGATATGCTCCTCCATTTGCTGCAATAGAAGCTTTAACATTTGGGTACGGATTTTTAAATTTATCTGCTGGTCTTCCCGGTCTTGTAAACATTTCACCCTGATCGTCTGGGCCATCGGAAATTTCTACACTTGCTGCAATTGCTTTAACTTCTTGTTCTGAAAACTCTGGGCCACCGGATTCACCAAGGTTTCTATAACTCAAATACTGCATCGAATGACATGAAGAGCAAACTTCTTTATAAACCTGAAATCCTCTTTGTAATGAAGCCCTATCAAATTTTCCAGTTATGCCTTTAAAGCTCCAATCAACCTTTAGGGGTTCGGTCTCTCCGCCGGCGCTATATAGTTTGGCTGTGGACGCTAATAATAAAGTAGCAATAAATAAAAGACTTTTTATATTAGATCTTTTCATTATCCTTCCTAGCTATTGCTGGATCTGCACCACCAGTAAGCACTGGCTCTGAAATACTCATAGGAATTGGATCTGTTTTCTCCAATAATCCGACCACAGGCATTACAATGATAAAGTGAGCAAAATAGTAAATGGTTCCTACTCTAGCTAAAACTAAATAGATTCCTTCAGCTGGCATTGCTCCCATATAGCCAAGCATTAAAACGTCTAAAACAAATATCCAATAAAATTGTCTGTAGATTGGTCTGAATACTGCTGACCTAACTTTAGAAGTATCTAACCACGGTAAAACAAACAATATAAAAATTGCTCCAAACATTAAAATCACACCGCCTAACTTATCTGGAACAGATCTTAAGATTGCGTAAAAAGGCAACAAATACCATTCAGGTACAATATGTGCTGGTGTAACTAGCGGGTTAGCAGGAATATAGTTATCAGAGTGACCTAGGACATTTGGTGAAAAGAAAACAAAACCTGCAAAGATAATCATAAACATCAATAATGCAAAAGTGTCCTTAATCGTAATGTACGGATGAAATGGAACTGTATCTTTTGATGGTTTTTTAATATCAATTCCCACTGGATTATTATTTCCAGGTACATGAAGTGCCCATATATGTAAAACAACCAAACCTAAAATTAAAAACGGTATTAAATAATGTAAGCTGAAAAATCTATTTAAAGTAGGGTTATCAACTGAATAAGCTCCCCATAACCATGTTGTAATACTGTCACCTACTAAGGGAATAGCGCTGAATAAGTTGGTAATTACCGTTGCTCCCCAAAAACTCATTTGTCCCCATGGCAGAACATATCCCATAAAAGCAGCGGCCATCATTAAAAGATAAATTAAAAGACCTATAATCCATATTACTTCCCTTGGAGACTTATATGATCCATAAAACAAAGATCTAAAAATATGAATATAAACTGCAAGAAAGAACATTGAAGCTCCATTACTGTGGATATAACGAATTAACCAACCATAGTTTACGTCTCTCATTATATGTTCGACACTGGCAAAAGCCAAATCAGCATGAGCCACATAATGCATGGCTAAAACGATACCTGTAATTATTTGTGTTAATAAACAAAAAGTTAGAATACCACCGAACGTCCACCAATAATTCAAATTTTTTGGTGTTGGGTAATCTGTAAGATGCGCACCTAATGTAAGAAGTGGAAGACGATCGTTAAACCATTTTCCCGCTTTAGACTTTGGTGTATAATCTTGATCACTCATAAATATTATCCTATTTTAATTGTATTGTTATCAACAAATTCGAATTTTGGTATTTCCATATTTTTCGGAGCTGGACCTTTTCTTATTCTTCCTGATAAATCATAATGTGATCCATGACATGGACAAAACCAGCCTTTATAATCGCCTTTATCTTTTAAAGGCACGCAACCTAAGTGAGTACAAACTCCCAGCATGACTAACCACTCGTCTTTTCCTTCTTTAACTCTGTCCTCATCTTTTTGCGGATCTGGTAAATCTGATAAATTGACTGCCCTTGCTTCAGCGATTTCATCTGGCGTTCTTCTTTTTAAAAATACCGGCTTCCCCCTCCATAACACTGTTATAGAGTTTCCAGGTTCAACCTGACTAATATCAACTTCGGTCGTTGCTAAAGCTTGCTGAGCCTTATCTGGATTCATTTGGTGAACAAGAGGCCAAACAACAGCTCCAATACCAACTGCCCCGATGGTGTAACTAGCTGTAAATAAAAAATCTCTTCGATTTACTTTCTTTTCTTCTTTGCTCATTAATGTTTGTGTTTATAATGAAAATATTTAATAAAACTATATTTTTAAATGTTCTAGGGTCAGAATGACACATAAATTAAGCAATAATAATGCACATAGCTCTTTATAAACCCGATATACCTCAAAATACAGCGGCCATAATAAGGTTAAGCGCCTGTTTGAACTTAAAAATTCATATTATCGAGCCTTGTGGTTTTGATTTACATGACGCTAGATTTAAACGAGTCGTCATGGACTATATTGGATTCAGTAAGATATTTAGGTACGAAGATTATAACAGTTTTTTAAATAAAAATAAAAAAAAAAGAATAATACTTATGACAACAAAAGCCAAAAAACTTTATCATAAATTTAAATTTAAAAAAAACGATATACTATTATTTGGTAGAGAAAGTGCTGGAGTGCCAGAAAGTTTACATAAATCGATTAATGACAAAATAAAAGTACCAATGAATAAAAAAACAAGATCACTGAATGTAGCTATGAGTGTAGCTATTATTTCAGCTGAAGCTTTAAGACAAAATAATTTATTAAAATAATGATTTCTTCAGAATTTAGAAAAAAAATGGCTGATAGTTGGTTTTCGTATCTACAAATACAGATATGTAAATCATTTGAGCTTTTGGAAAACAATAAATCAAAATTTTCTAAACGAAATTGGTCTAAAGAAAATATTAGAGAAGGTGGTGGAACCTCCTATCTTTTAAAAGAAGGAAAAATTTTTGATAAAGTTGGAGTAAACAAATCAACTGTGTCTGGCACATTTCCAAAAAAATTTAGATCCCAAATATTAGGCGCGCAAAAAAAAGGTAAATATTGGGCCTCTGGAGTTTCAGTGGTTGCTCATATGAAAAACCCTAAAATTCCGGCAATTCATTTTAATACAAGGTTTATTGTAACATCTAAAGAATGGTTTGGGGGTGGAATGGATGCAACACCAAGCCATGAAGATAAAAAAGAAAATCAGATAATTCATAATCATCTTAAACAAATTTGCTTACAGAATAAAAAAAATTATAAAAAATATAAAAAATGGTGTGACCAATATTTTTATTTACCACATAGGAATGAGGCAAGAGGAATTGGTGGGATTTTTTTTGATTATGAAACTAAGGATTGGACTAAAAATTTTAAATTCGTAAGAGATCTGGGATTAGCTTTTATTGATATTTCAAATAAAGTAATAAATAGAAAAAAAAAATTTAAATACACAAAAAAAGATAAAGAAAAACAATTGATCAAACGAGGAAGATATGTTGAGTTTAATCTTTTATATGATAGAGGAACAAAATTTGGTTTAAATTCTGGAGGAAATACTGAGTCAATTTTAATGTCTCTGCCTCCTGAAGCTAAATGGGAATAAATATGGATAAAGAACCTATAACAGTAAGTGGTCTTCAGAATTTAAAAGCCGAATTAGAAAATTTAAAAAATGTTCAGAGACCAAAAGTTGTTGAAGCTATAGCCGAAGCAAGATCTCATGGAGACCTAAAAGAAAATGCTGAGTATCATGCTGCGAAAGAACAGCAGGCATTAATTGAAAGTAGAGTAATTGCTATCAATGATTTAATTGCACGAGCGAATATAATTGACGTGACTAAAATTGAAAATGAAGGAAAGGTGATCTTTGGTTCTACTGTAAAATTACTAGATCTTGAGACAGATAAAAAAATTATTTATAAATTAGTTGGTCAAGACGAGGCAGATATTAAGAAAAATTTAATATTTTTTAAAAGTCCAATCGGGAAAGCTTTAATCGCAAAAGACAAAGGTGATATGGTAATGGTAAATACTCCCTCAGGTGAAAAAAATTTTGAGATATTAGATGTGGAATATGTCTAATTTGATCGTAATCGAATTAATTCTCGCACTCGCTCCTTAGTAATTTTGAAGTTATTTCTAATCCACTCCTCTTCAATTTCCTCTAAAACTTTTCCTACTAATACACCTTGTTGCATGCCATTTTCCATCAAATACTTTCCATCAATGGCAAATCGATGAGTTTTAGATTTAAGAATTCTTTTTAAATTTTTAGAAAAATCTACAAATTTAACTTTTGTATTGATTGCAAAATTTAAAATATTCAAATTAATTAAATGATTTTTGTTATACAGGTAAATGTTTTTTTCTAAATCATTGATAAAAAAATCTTTATTTTCATTTACTAACTTTAAATTTTTAGCAAATAAGTTTAGATTATCTTTTATATTATTGGAAATATTGTATTTATGTCCAAAATATTCATGATTATTTTTTTCATCAATTAGGAGGGATGCTAATAAGAGAATAGTACTCAACTGCTCATGGTTGCAAATTTTTGTTAATCTTTCTAGACGTTGAAGATTTTCAAATTCTGGAAAGATAAGAATAAAAATTTCTTTTAAATCCGTACTTTCATTTAACATCATAAAATTTTTTAACTCTAAAATTTTATATAATTCTGCTAAGACTCTTTCTTTTGAAATTTTTTTAATTCCGTTCAAATTTAATTTGATTGCGTTATTTGTGCTTGGTTCAATTTTGCTATCATACATGATTTTAAAACGAATAAATCTTATTATACGTAAATAGTCTTCTTCAATTCTTTTTTGAGGATCTCCAATAAATTTTACATTATTATTTTTCAAATCAATTGTGCCGGCCTGAGGATCAAAAATTTTACCATTAATATCAAGATAAATTGCGTTAATTGTAAAATCTCTTCTTTCGGAGTCTATTTGCCAATTATCAATGTACTCTACTTCTGCATGCCTTCCGTCAGTTTCTACATCTTTTCTTAATGTTGTAACTTCAAGTTTAAATTTTTCTGATACAAGAGTAACTGTTCCATGTTTGATGCCAGTATCAACGACTTTAAACTTTGTATTTTTAAATTTTTCTTTTATCTCTTCTGCGCTTAATATTGTTGCTACATCAATATCGTCAATTTCATCATTTAATAAATACTTTCGAACACATCCTCCGACAAATCTTGCAACAACAACATCATCTGCATATCCTTCTTGAAATTTATTAAAAGCAAATCTTAAATCCTCATTTTTATAAAATGGAAAAAAGTTTCTTTTAATTTTTTTTATGAAATTGAAACCTGTATCAAACATAAATTTGTGGCTGGGGCACTAGGATTCGAACCTAGGATGGCGGTATCAAAAACCGCTGCCTTACCGCTTGGCTATGCCCCAATGTTAAGAAACCTGATATATCATATATCACAAAAATTAAACACTTTTTGCTAATGAAAACCAAAATTTGGGATACTTAATTTTTAATTTATTTAGGGCTTTTTTTGCTACAATTTGATCACTAAATAAACCATAACAAACTGAACCAGACCCGGTCATTCTAGAAAAATAACACCCTTTTTCATTATTAATATCTTTTAATAGTTTTTTAAAAAGTGGATATTTTTTTTCAACAATAAATTGTAAATCATTTCTATTTTTTGACAAATATCTAAAAAGTTGATTTTTAGAATTTATTTTTCTAAAATTAAACTGCTCTTTTTTTGAATATTTTTTTACCTTTGAATAAATTTCTTTAGTAGAACATTTCACTTTTGGTTGAACTAGTACAAAATTTAATTTTAATTTTTTTTTTAGCTCAATTATTGTCTGTAAATTTTTTAAAAATCCTTGTTTCACAAAAAAAAGCCTTAAATCGGACCCTATTTTATTTTCTAATTTATTTAATAAATTATTATTCAATTTTTTTTTCAGTAAATACATCAATACAAAGGCAGCATTACTAGTTCCTCCTCCCAGCCCCCCAAAAACAGGAATATTTTTTGTGACCATAATAGAATAGTAACTAGAAATTATTTTTAATTTTCTCAGTGCTTTTAGCAGATCGTATATAGAATTATCTTTTTTTTTTACAAGTTTTGTAAAAGGGCCTTTGAAAATTACTTTGTCTTTATCTCCTTTTTTTTTTTTAATTTTGATTTTATCAAATAAATTTATTAGACAATATAAAGATTGAATTTCATGTAATCCTTTACTAGTTTTAGAAATTACTTTTAATGATAAATTAATTTTTGAATATGACTTAAGGACCATTTATTAAAGGCCTTTTATTAATTTTACTTCGATATTTTTTTTAAGTTCATCTTCAGTTTTTTTGAGTTGCAGAACATAGTTCCAATAATATCTTGCTTGTATTTCATTTCCATTTTTCCATAATGCGTCTCCATAATGATCATTAACAACAGGATCAGCTGGCATCAATCTAACCGCCGATTGAAGGTAGTCTTTAGACTCTTTGAATCTCTCTAGTTTAAATAAAGCCCAACCAAGAGAGTCGATGATATAGGGATCATTAGATTTAAGTTTATTTGCTTTTTCTAACATACTTAAAGATTTTTTTACTTTTATTCCCTGTTCAATCCAGGAATAGGCGAGATAGTTAATTACATAAGCTTGTTCGGGATCAGCTTTAAGTGATGCAAGTAAATCTTTCTCTGCTTTATTCCATTCACCAACTCTTTCATAAGCTACGCCCCTTCCGTCGGTCGCTTCAGCATACAAAGGATGCTCGATTTCAACTTGATTTATTATTTTAGTATAAAAAGTTATAGCCTCCTCGAATTTTTCGTTGTTTTTTAAAAACTCAGCATAATCGAATATTTCATAAATTTTTTTATTGTCTAAACTTTCGTAAGATTGCTTTAGAAGTTCGAGTGCCTCACTTTTACTATCATTCTGAATTAGAATTCTTGAAAGTTGTTTTGATGAGTACCAATTGAACGCATCACCTTTTTTGATTAGATTATTATAAATTTTCTTTGCTTTTTTAAAATTATTTATTTTATAAAAATTTTCTGCAAGCAATGTATCATATGAATGAAAATCTCCATTTAGATATTTAGCCAAATTTAGATAAAAATTTGACAAAGGGTAGATTGATTGTGAGGATAAGGCATTAGCTGTTACGTATAAAATTTCTGCAATAACATGCTCCTCTTTTTTACAATTAAAATTCGAAATATTTTTATTTTTTTTCAAATCTATTTTGTATTGATTGAGTAATAAATTTCGAGGATTAAGTTCAAGTGCGTAATCAATAATTTCCTTAGCACTATTTATCTTCCCACCGGAAGCTAGATATGAAGCGTGAAAGTAATTATATCTAGAAAAATCTGTTTTTTGATTAGATATAATTTCAGTAAAAAGCGCGCTTGTATTTGAGTTATTGAAATAACAATTTAAAAAAATGTTTTGTATTTTTTTTAAATTTTCGAATCTTTTATCTAATTTTTTTAATTCGAGAGATGCTTGGTTCA
>Ga0315315_10001297_pt1 | contig 22768 bp, 19 predicted proteins | sample M140m3416metaG_FD_203699 | JGI IMG/M metagenome (GOLD analysis project Ga0315315, IMG submission 203699) | Ammonia-oxidizing marine archaeal communities from Monterey Bay, California, United States - M1 40m 3416 | ecosystem: Environmental > Aquatic > Marine > Intertidal zone | place: USA...
CGGTGCCGCCAGACCCTTCCTCAATACTGCCCTCTATGACCACGCTCTCATCGGCTCGACTGACTGCTGTGACCGTGATTACGGGACGTGTGCAGTCAGGGACAATGAGCAAGCTGTCGCAGTCCTCAGCGCCTACAGTGCACGACTGGGTCCAGGAGTTGTCGCCTGTGGTGGGCTCAGTACAGACCGCGAAGCTGGCGCTTGCATCGCAGGCGAAGAGCTCAGCACCATCGTGTTCCCATGCCGTGTACTCAATGAAGCTGTACGCATAGCTGCCTGGCCTCAAGCTCAGATCTACAGTCCACAGGCCATCGCTCTTTCTGCTCAGCTCTGTGTGCTCAGAGTCCCACCCATTGAAGTCACCCACGATCATCACAGCGTCGGGACTGGAGTCGGTTTCGTGGGTGAGCTGGACTGCGCAGTCCGTTCTGGTCTCGGTGTCACCAGAGTCAGCGTCGCCGCTCTTGGCGCCGCATCCGACCACGCTGCAGATCCAGAGCCACCTCATAGGTTCTGCTCGACCACAACCTTGCCGACCACAGCTCGAGACTCCAGGAGCTGGTGTGCCTCAGCGAGCTGCGTCATCGGCAGGACGCGATCGACCACGGGCTTGATCTCGCCTCTGCTGACTGCGGACCACGCCTCTCGCATCTCTGTCATGCTGCCCATGGTGCTGCCGAGCAGGTTCAGTTGCTTGAAGAACAGGACCCTCAAGTCGATTGCTGCCTCGTGTCCTGAGGTGGCGCCGCAGGTCACCAGGGAACCACCACGGGCGAGTGCCCGAACGGAGTCATTCCACGTACTGCTCCCCACGTGATCGATGACGATATCGACGCCCCGCTTTTCGGTCCATGCGCGTGATTCGGTGCGGACATCTTCGTAGGTCCATGCGTGATCTGCGCCAAGCGCTTTGCAGCGGTCGCGCTTGTCTGGCGTCGACGCGGTGATGGCGACCTCGGCGCCGTGGAGCTTGGCTATCTGTATGGCGAGAGAGCCCACGCCAGATGCTCCGGCTTGAATGAGGACCTTCTGACCCGCTCTGACCGAAGCTCGACCCACCAGCATGTGCCAGGCAGTGAGGAGACTGAGCGGCATGCCTGCGGCAAGCTCGGGAGCCATGGGGCAGGGTAAAATATGACTCTCTGGAACCACCACCCGCTGACACATACCCCCATCGACAGTCTCGCCTCGGATGGCATAGCGACGACACAGGTCGTGTCTATCGCGCGCACAGGTATCGCACGCCTCACAGCCAAAGCCGGGGTGAAGCGCCACGACCTCACCCGTGTCTTCTCGGACACCGACGACATCTGAGCCTGGGATTAAGGGCAGCGGAAAGGCATGGGAGTCCACGCCGCGCCTCACCCATACATCGAGGTGGTTTAGTCCCACATGAGTCACCTGAACCCCGACCTCGCCCTTACCCACGACGGGTTCAGCTACGGTCACGATCCGCAGTGCCTCGGGACCTCCGTGGTGATCGATTCGAACGGCCTTCATGGGACTGACTTATGATGCTCGGGATGGCCGTCAAACGACCAGACCCCAATCAAGGCACATTCATTCGTATTCTGCGGTGGGTCATGGCCCGTCGTGGCAATCGTGTTCAGGCACTAGAGGACGCACTCCGCCTGAGACGCTCGATGCGCATTATTGTGCTTGGTTCGGTCATGATCCTGCTGCCGTCGATGCTCTTGGCATACTTTGGCATCTCCTCCATCCACGGTGAAGAGCTCGCCGTCATGGATGATGTGAAGAACCAAGCTGACGGTGCAGCCAGCGCCTTCGTGAGTCAATTCGAGCGCCCACTGAATACATTTGAGGGTGCGGTGATCGACAGGCTTGAGGCGGGTCGAAGCCCGCTCGAGGCACCACAAGAGCTTCACCCCGATGTGCTCGTTGCGATCAAGCTGGACTCAGATCTCAGCGTGGTGGCACCCTTCTACCGAGGGCAGGCACGCACTCAGGAGCCCATAGAGTTCATGTTTGACTCTGCGGTTCAGCGCGCGCTCGCCGCAGATCGTCGCGGTGAAGATGACGCAGTCGTGGCCCGGCTGTACTCGACCGCTATTGTCCAGACCCGCAGCTCACAGACAGAGGCTCGGATCATCTTTGATCGGGCTCGGATGCTCGACCGGAGCGGTCGATCTGGGGAATCACGGGCTCAGATGGACTCTGTGGTGGCAAAATATGGTGATCTTAGAGACCCATGGGGCTTTCGGATGGAGGATCTCGTCGAGCTGTACCGAGCTGAGGCTCGCCTCGGACGAGAGCCGCTCAAGGGCGCTGATGAACTCCATGCTCTCGTTGACCGGGTGATGTCGAGGCGCTGGTCTATCGGGATGGGTGGAGAAGGGGCCGTTGCGAGACGGGCCTTGTCACAGCTCGAGCCCTTCGCTGACAGGGAGTGGGTTGCTGCCACCCGTGAGCGGATTGATGACCGGATGCGGATGCTGTACTGGACCGAGGAGCTTCTCCCCGAGCTGGACAGCGTCCTTGCTGGCCAACGAAATTTCAGCGTCGACAAAGGCAAGCTTCGCTGGGTCGAGGGCGAGCGTGGGCTGTGGGGACTGACCTGGTGGGGTGAAGACCTGTATGCCTTCGCACTCGACCGTGTCAGTCTGATTGCAGGGGCTCGCTCCTTGGCTCATGACGTGACGCTTCCGGCGAGTCCAGTGCGCGGAATGTTGCTGCAGGCGGATGTCTCAGCACCACCAGACACGCTGAGTCGGCGGTCACTTGTGCCGTGGATCTTGGGCTGGTCGATGGTCGTTGTCCCGCGAGACGCAACTGCCCTCAGAGATGACCTCAAGATGCGACGAAACCGTCGGGTGGGCATCATCTTCTTGGCGATTACCCTCATCGGTGTGGGAGCGATGTCTACAGCGCGTTTTGTCGGCACAGAGCTGGGATCGGCGAGGATGAAAGCTGACTTTGCAGCGAATGTCTCCCATGAGCTGCGCTCGCCCATCACTCAAATTCGTCTCAAGGCAGAGAGCTTGATGCTTGGGTTATCGGACACACCAGAAGAACAAGCGCGCGACTATCAGTCCATCGTTCGTGAGTCGGAGCGCCTCAGTCGCCTGGTCGACAATGTGCTCGACTTCTCGGCCATTGAGCGCGGTGCGAAGACCTATGCGCTCGTCCCTGGTGACATCGCTGAGACCGTTCGGACGGCTGTTGAGGCGGTGGAGAGCTCAGCTGAGCTGGTCGAGCGGGATCTATTTATTCAGATTCAGCCGGATCTACCCGTGATTGCTCACGATGGTGATGCAATTGCGCAGTGTGTGATCAATCTCTTGAGCAATGCAGCCAAGTACTCGGAGGCTGACGATCCAATTCAGCTCGTGGTGAGTCGTGAGCTTGAGGGTGTGGCCATAAAGGTGATCGATAGAGGGATCGGTATTCCAGAGTCTGATGTGCAGCAGATTTTCGAGCCATTCTTCCGCGGCGGCGACGCCTCCGTACGGCGACGAAAGGGCACAGGAATTGGTCTGGCAATCACCTTCTACATTGTTTCCGCACACAACGGGGCTGTGGACGTGGTATCCAGCCCAGGTGAAGGAAGTACTTTCTCACTGTGGTTTCCTGCGTTGAGCGGGGATCCCTTGGAACGAAAAGGAGCATAAGATGGCACGGATTCTGTTCGTTGAAGACGAGACAGAGGTACTTGGAACACTGACCAAGTACTTTGAGCGCCAGGGCCACACCGTCCACGGTGCGCGCACCGGAGAGGATGCACTCGCAATAGTGGAGCGGTTTCAGCCTGATGTGGCTGTGCTCGATGTCATGTTGCAAGAGGGTCCTGCAGGTCCCGATGGAATGAATGGCTTTGAGATCTGCGCGGCACTGCGGGATCAGAGCTTTGATCGTCCGATTCTGTTCCTCACGGCGCGGACCAGCGAGGAAGACAAGATCATTGGCTTCGATGCCGGCGCCGACAATTATGTGACCAAGCCGTTCTCTCTGCCGGTGCTGGAGAAGCGCATCGAGGCGATGCTGAAGCGGGTGGGTGGCGCACGCTATCTGTACCACTTCGGCGATATCAAGGTGGAACTGGGTCCGAACGATATGGCGATTCATCACCCCACGGGAGATGAGCCTCTGTCCAAGCGAGAGGCCGCACTGCTCAAGTTTTTCATCGAGAACAGAGGCTTGATCTTGTCTCGAGACACCTTGCTCGAGCGGGTCTGGGGCTATCGAGCGGGTGTGGCAACACGCACGGTCGACACCCACGTGCTCACGGTCCGAAAGAAGCTCCGGGACAATGCACAGGACCCCCAGTTCATCCGAACACTGCATGGTGTCGGCTACCAGTTCATCGCTGAAGAGAGCTGATGGTGCTCAGCTGGCTCTGGCTCTTGGTCCCCTCCATAGCCACTGCGGGCGGACCTCAGAATTGGTCCAGTGCCTACGATGCACGGCTGAGTCAGGCCATGGGCTCCGATCCGAGCGAGGCCATCGCTATCTATGAGGCTCTGATCGCTCAGATCGCACCAGATGATGAACAGCGTGGTGATGTCTTGTACTGGCTGGGTCGTGCTCGGTGGTCTGCGGGTGACCTCGCAGGGGCTCGGCGATCCCTGGAGTCTGCGCAGCGCTACCGGAGTGTGAGGGCTCGAGTTCGTATCTTGCTCGGTCGGATGGATGCTGAAGATAAGGCCGTCCGTCAGCTCCCATACCGGCAGGAGTTTCGACTCACCATCGAGCCCTGGGTTCGCGGCTGGGAGCGCGGACGAGCATCTGACCTGGCTGTGTTTGACGGACCCAGCGGACGAACAGCGCGCTGGGCAACCGAGGTCATTGATGACGAATCAGACTTCATCCTGTTTGGCTTAGAGACAGATGGTGAGCGGGTCTCAGGGGTGTCGATGCGGCTCCGATCCGAGAGCCTTCAGGGGCGCCTCCGGGTGCTCTTAGAGGACAAAGCAGGCCATCGCTGGACGGTTCCACTCGTCTCCATATCGACCGATCGATGGATCGATCTTGTCATTCCGATCGATGAATTTGTGAGCGCGGAGACACCAGCGAAGCGTGGCAGTCCCAATCCCGCTCAGCTCAAGTGGTTCATTCTGCGCGATGTCACGGCACTGCACACAGATCAGCAGGGTCCAAATGCGCTGTTGATCGATGATCTGGTGGTTCGTTAGCGCTCGCGCTCGTCGAAGGCTTCTTCGCTCAACCACTCATCCATGCCGATGTCACCGTCATCAATCAGCTTGATGCGCTTTCGGCGAATGATCACCTCGAGGGGTCCGCTCAGGACGTAGCTACCCAGCAGGACAACAAATGCTGTTGAGATGCGAAAGCGCACAGCAACGAGCAAGATTGCGGCCCAGAACAGCGCTGAGATGATCATGGTGTCACGAGACAGCTTCATTCCCTTCGGTGTTCGGTACGGGACGGAGCTCACCATCAGCAGGCCGAGAATTAGCGCCAGCAGCCAGACATTCCAGGGGTGCTCAACACCGAGACGCCCTGAGGCTGCATGAGCCATCACTGCAGCGGCGACAGTCCCACCAGCCATGGTGATCGTGAGCCCCTCTGAGAAGTCTGGCTTCTCGCCCACGTCGGCCTGACAATTGAAGCGTGCGAGCCTGAACGCTCCACAGAGCACAAAGGCAAAGGCGCCCACGAGGCCCCAGACTCCCAGAGAGTGAATTCCCCACGAGTACAGCAGCACTGCTGGGGCGATTCCAAAGCTGATGACATCGGCCAGAGAGTCCAGCTGGATACCAAACTCGGAGCCTCGTCCTGTGATTCTGGCGACCCGACCATCGAGCATGTCGAAGACAGATGCGAAGAGCACCATCAACGCCGCCTTATAGAAGTTGGGCTCTCCCTCCACCCCAGTGGCCAGGACAATGCTGTACATTCCACAGAAGATGCCAGCCGAAGTAAACCAGTTGGGTGGGTTGAGGAAGTGGCGGATCATGACGAGCTCCGTGGCGCCTTATTTAGGCGATCTGACGGCCTTTTAGCCCAGCAAGGCGACACAGCAAGTCGGTTGGGTACTCAAGGCTCAATCATCGCAGCGTGGAGGTTCTGTTCAGCTTCCTCAGCTTGCGCCCGCGTGACGACTGCAGTCAGGCGATCACATCCAGCCCACCATGGCGCATCTGGATCTAAGTGATGGATGACCGCAACGGCAGCCTGAGTGAGGCTTGGCTGTGCGACCACTGCCCGCCCAATGACGCTTACGGCCGCTACGGGTTGACTGGGAGCGCCCAAGTTCCAGTTATCGGGATCAGGCAGATTGCGACCATCGATGAGTGCGCGACCATCAGCCAGACGTGCCCTCACAGCGCCGCTGACTTGACTGAGATCCGCGCCGGCATCGACAAGGAAGAGACCATCATCTCGAGCCACGCCGGTCACACCGCTGTCGACGGGTCCAGGCACGATGCGCGTGCCGCTGCCAGCAGGCTTGCTGGTGGCACCAGCCATCAAGGTAATGCCCTGTGCCTCAGCCTGAGTGAGCGCCTCAGCCAAGAGCACCTTGGAGCCGGACTCAGCCATGGCAACCGCTGATCCGAGACTCAGTTCGTCGATTCTCTGTGCCGCTGTGACGCTGCGAGGATCTGCAGTGTAGACGCCATCTACATCCGAGCAGATCTCGCAGTGTAGCGCACCCAGTGCCGCGGTCAAAACAACCGCTGTGGTGTCCGATCCACCCCGCCCTAAGGTGGTGACTTCACCACTGAGGCTGACGCCCTGGAAGCCTGCAACAATGGCTATCTGGCCTTCGTCGAGAGCCCGTCGGATACGATGAGGACGGACCTCGATCACATTCGCTGACACATGCCGCGCGTCCGTCATGATGCCGGACTGACTTCCTGTGAAGGACTGCGCAGGTTCACCGAGATCTTCGATCGCCATGGCCAGCAGGGTCATGCTGACGCGCTCTCCCACACTGATCAGGAGATCAAGCTCTCGTCGACCTGGATTGTCAGAGATCTCAGCGGCGAGAGCCAGCAGCTCGTTGGTGGTGTTGCCCATGGCGCTCACCACGACCACAACATCGACACCGGTGCGGCGCGTGGCGACCACCCGCTCGGCAACGGAGCGGATTTGCGCCACGTCAGCGACCGATGAACCACCATATTTCTGCACCACACAAGGCCGAGTCACGCTGTCCTCCGATGGGGTGTGCTAACTCGAAGGTCATGACACATCCCATTCAGTCGCTCCGTATTGAGACTTCCTGGGACGGAACACCCGTCCAGCCGCAGCACTGGATCACTCTACATCTGCTGATGTCAGACGATGAACTCGAGATTCGCGTCAGTGCCCCATTTTATGGAGATCCTGCACCGCCTGCGGGCCCAGCGGGCCCGACAGCGGAGCTGTGGGAGCACGAGGTTGTCGAGGTCTTTATCTGTGGCAAAGACGGGCGATATACGGAGATTGAGCTCTCACCCTCTGGTCATCACCTGGTCCTCCAACTCGCAGGAGTGAGGCAGCCAGAGAAGTCAGGTCTACCCATTGCGTTTGAGGTCAAGATCGCGGGCGATGCTTGGACTGGCCGGGCCCGAGTGCCGATAGAACTGCTGCCCAGCGGGCCATACACCTTCAACGCGACCGCGATTCATGGGTCGGGTGATGCGCGTACCTATCTGTCGTGGGTTGCCCTCGATGGCTCAGCCCCAGACTTTCACCAGCCCCACTGCTTCCGGGACTGGTCTTAGTCTGCGTCCTCTTCGGCTTCCTTCATCTGCTTGGCGAGCTCTTGCTGGTACTGCACGTAGAGGGTGTCAATCTCAGAGTCTGTGTCAGCAGGCTCATCTGTAGCCGCGGAGATTTCAGCCTTCTCGCGAACCACAGCTTCTTTTAGACACATCAGCGCCTGAACATACAGGTCGATCTCGGCATAGCTCTTGGCCAGATCGATGAGGCCGTCCACACCGGATGTGGCCTCATATGGCACCAGCGGTACCTTGCCGACGGACTTCTCCAGCATCAACACATTCTCGTCTCCGGTCCATGTGTACAGGTTGAGTGGTGCGGAGTATTCGACGCGCATATTGTCATCGGTGTTCCGCTCGACGCCCTGGGCGAGCTCCTGGAGCTTGTCCCGGTCGAGGCGATAGCGTGCGAGCAGATCCGTAGCCGAGTCGATGCCAATCTCGAGAAGATCTGCCTTGACCTTGGGGTTGGCATCGATGGTCCTCTGGAAGTACGCCGTGTCCATCTCAAGGGGTGACTCTGACCCCACAAGAACGAGATCTGCGTCCTGGATTGTGGAGAACAGATGGACGTATGGGTAGGTGTCTGAGAAGGTCCCAAGAAGGGAGCGCAGATCCTCGGTGTCCATGCCGTAGATCTGGATCCATTGAGACCAGATCCCGTTCTTCTTGAGCTTGCTCTTGCCCATCTCAAAGTACTCTTTTGTGAAGAGATTTGAGACGCCTGTCAGCCAGGGGTTGGATGGCTCAGCAATGATCAGGTCGTAGTGGCCATCTGGGGTCAGGTTCAGGTGGTTTCGGGCGTCATTGACCTTCATCACCACACGCGGATCGTCCAGAGGGTGATGGTTCCACTCATCGAAGAAGTGACTCGCCTCGATGATTCGCTCCTCGATCTCGACCAGATCGATGACCTTTGGTCGGTCATGGAGGGCCGCAGATCCTGCGGAGTAGCCTGCGGCGAGTCCGAGCATCATGACGGTCTCAGACTCAGGTCTGTAGAAGAACGGCATGTGTGAGACCAGCACCTGGGTGGGCATATCGGCCTTGCTCGAGGCATCGATCTTTCCATTATTGGCCAGCCAGACATCGCCGCTGTTCTTGTTCTTGGCGACAGTCACGACGGAGGAGAGACCTTCAGCGTAGTAGAGCAACTCATAGGGCTCGACATGGGAGGCGTACACGCCCTCTCGGCTGTAGTCCTCCATGTTGTACACGTACTTGTAGGTGCCTGCGGTCATCTGGAGTGGATTCCAGGGAGACGCGAAGGTGTGGAGACCCATGGCCAGGAACAGCCCAGCGCCTGCGACCTTCAGCAGTCGTCCGTTTCCGGGTTCGCCCGCTCGGTACCAAGCGAGGGCCGCAATGAAGACATTGACCGTGATGGCTGTCAGCACTGTTCCACGAACAAAGAGCCAGGGCAGAAACACCAGCCCGCCCAAGGCGGCACCGAAGATGGCACCCACAGTGTTCCAGCCGTACAGCCGTCCAACGGGTTTGCCGAGTGCGAGTGACTCGCCTGCTGCTGCCCGCACGAGCATGGGAAAGGCCAGGCCCATCAAGAAGGCCGGTGGGACCATGACAGCCATCGCCAGCAAGAGCTTGCCGGCCCACAGAAAGAGCGGGGATACAGCCATATGCTCATAGACCAGGACAAACAGCCAGGGGAGCTCGGCGTAGAGGTACATGGCAGTCCAGGTCAGCACAGCGATGCCCACTTGGAGGCCGGCAAGACCCATCAGGACCCGGCGCAGTCCGCCCTTTGCGTACAGCTTGTCTGACAGCGGCCCGCCAAGCCATCCACCCGATCCGATGCCGAGGAGGAAGCTGAACAGCATGACCGAGAAGGCGTAAGCGGATGCACCCAAGATCAGGGCCATGAGCCTAAACCAGGCGACCTCATACATGAGTGCCGAGAAGCCTGCGAGCAGCGCGATGATGCTCAGTGTGTTGAGGGTCCAGTCTCCATCGCCCTCTTCATCTGATGCTGTGGTGGCGGGCAGGGCTTCCACTGTTCTACTCAGCGCGAGTGCACCCACACACAGCAGGATATTTGCTGTGGCTGCGGATGCCGTCGTCGCGCTCAGTCCGATGGTGGGCAGGAGATAGAAGCCCGCCAGCCCTGTTCCCATGACTGCGCCGATGGTGTTGGCACCGTAGAGCCGCCCAATGCGTTCACCGCTGTCCGCAGTGGCGGTGGTCGCAAAGCGCGAGAGCAGCGGTAGGGTCATTCCCATACAGAAAGTGGGTGGCAGCAGGACAAGGCCTAAGACCACGAACTGGAAGGCACCGAAGACAGTCGGAGTGGGCTCTACAGCATGGTAGAAGCCCTCGTAGACAGGCTGAACCAGCTCAACGAGCCATGGGAAAATCAGGGCATACAGCCCGATCAGTGCCTCGAGAATCGCGTATGCCCGAATCGGGCGGTCGATCTTATCGGCCCACTTGGCGCCCCCAAACCCACCCAGGGCGAGTCCAGTCATGAAGGCTGCGAGCACTGTCGAGACAGCAACCTGACTTGTTCCGAACACCAAGTGCAGCTGGCGTTCCCAGACTGTTTCATACACAAGCGAGGTCGCGCCAGAGGCCAAAAAGAGAGGAATGAGCCAACGTACGGCCCGTTCTCGACGGTATACAGATAGTTCAGGATTCATAGACGGCTGCGTATCACTCCAGCAGCAGTATGGCGGGGTTTGAAAGATGGATTAGGGTGTAGTTCCCACCCAAATCCCGCATTCATCATGGCATCCTCGGTTCTCCCCCACGCCAAACTCGACTGGACCATCTCCAAACTGGAGGAGAGGACTGCTGCGCAACCAGAAGATCTGGATGCCCGGCTGGAGCTTGGACGTGCTCTGCTCACCCGCGGATGGATGCACGGAGGCGGAGAACCCGACTGCACAGCGGCGCTGGGTTTGGTCCGCCGGGTCCTGCAGGATGACCCCACATCGGTCACAGCCCTCGTTGTTGCCGGTGCAGCACTGGTCGGAATGGAGCGAGTGGAGGCTGCTCAGAAGTATCTCTCACAGGCCTACGCTGTAGAGCCGGACCGCGCAGACCTCTGCCTGGCCCTCGGTGCACTTGAGTCTCTTCGCGGAGACCTCGGTGCTGCGGTTCGCAACTATGAGAGCGCATGTCGTCTCGCCGCTGAGGCTTGGGAGACGCACCTGTTGCTCGGTCGAGCGCTGATGGCCCTGGCGCGACAGCGCTCTGGTCGACGTCTAATCGAGCGAGCCTCGTATCATCTTGTTCGTGCCATGAGGCTTGATCCCACACCGGATCAGCACCCTCAGATTCTGCGGGACATGGGCATCTGCTGCATGCAGACTGGCCGCAGCAAAGAGGCACAGCGCTTCTTTATTCGGCTTCGAGAGAACCCCGACCACGCAGCCATCGCCAAGTTTCATCTGGGTCAGGTGGCTTATGATTCAGGGAAGTACAACAACGCTATCCAGCACTTTCGGGCTTACCTGAGAGAGCGTCCCGATGACACGAATGTCCTCGCCCGGATGGCCATGGCTTGGTTCCAGATGGGCGACTTCTCGAAGGCCAGAGAGGCCTGTAACAAAGCCTTGTTGGTCGATCCTGAGCACCTCGAGGCACGCTATGCACTGGGCTGTACACTCCTCGAAGAAGGGGATCCAGCCGAGGCCACCAAGGTCTTCAGAGAGACCCTGAAAGATCATCCCGAGCACATGCCCACCTATGTGGAGATGGTTCGGACGCGTCGGCACACCCAGGACTCGACCTGGCTGACTAAGGCCCTCTCGGCAGAGGTCGGCACCTTTGATCGCCTGCCTCCAGGTGGCAAGGTTGATGCTCGAGAGGTGACCCGTCGCCGAATCGGGACAGTATTGGAAGAATTGCGCGATGTGGGCCCTTCGATGCTCAATCCAGTCCTCCAGTCGATTGATCGTACTCAGGATGAGGGCCTGCGCTTTCAGCTCTGGGAGGCGGGATGTACCATGGTCCTCAATGCTGTTGCAGACGCTGCAGCCTCGCGTCTGAGAGAACCATCGCGATACTACGGTCCTGGCCTCGGACTCGAGGCACTCAGTGCCGCTGCAGTCCTGCCAGATCCAGTGCTCACTGCTGGGCTGAAGCTCGAAGAGTCAGATCTCAAGAAGGCCGCAGTTGATCGGCACGGTCCTGCTGGTGATGTCTCTGGACATCGGGACAATGTGACCACTGAGCGCAAGCGTGCACGTGCCTACCAGGCCCTGCTCTTGCTTGCCATCGGCGTTCGTCGGAGCACCGCAGGCAAGGCACTGCTGGCCCGCTGGGCCGTTGATGCCGACTCTGATTTGGCGACTGCCGCTTGGGCTGGGTTGGCGATGTACGGCGAGCCTATCGCCACGGCAAAACTTGCCTCGCTTGCCAACGAGAAGGGTGCCTCGGCTCAGGTCGACCGGCTGCTTTCATACGTGGTGCCACCAACGTCAGTACCTGCTCCTCGGAAGATTGAGAAGAGCGATGCGACGCGGTGCAGTACTTGTGGCCGTGACTCTACCGAGGTGGGCTACTTGATGTCGGGCAGCCAGGCTGTTGTCTGTGACCAGTGTGTCATTCAGGTCGGCCAGCATCGGCGCACCCTGGATGCGCCGGAGCATGCTTGCTGCATGCTGTGTTCCCGGTCTGCCTTTGAGGCCAGAGGGGTCTACAGCTACAACGGTGTAGAGATCTGTAGCGAGTGCTTGGATCTATCTCTTGGTCAGCTCGAGCGAGAAGAGGTCGATCGCTTCCTGTCTGCCTGGTAGCACTCACTCCTGGTGAGGTCTCGGGACGAGGGCGGGGGCGCCACCTTGGCAGCTCGCTCTTCTTAGATAGGTCTCGTAGTCAAAGTCAGGACTGTTCGCCTCGTCGTGACAGGTCAGACACTTCTGCTCGGTGACTGCGTGCGCCTGTGTGCGGGAGTCTGAGGGATGCCCGGCGAGTGGACCGTGACACATCTCGCACTGGACACCCTTGAACTTTCGAATGTTGGGCATCGTGAGCTCGCCCAGCCCGCCAGGCTCACCAAAGGCGGTGGTGTGGCAGCTCACGCACTCTGGGTTCTTGGTCTCTCCCTGTTTTACTAAGGCTAGCCACGCCTTTGCATGGTCGGTGAGTGCCCAGCGAGCAAACTCGTTGGAGTGGCAGCTGACACACCCTCCTGAGGAGGCGTAGCGGATCTCATGAGGCTCGGACTCTGCGGCACGCTCGCTTGCTGCGACAAGTCGGGCATCTCTATAGCGATCGAGGCGGTCGGTGATCTCACTCTTCTGGTCGAGATCAGCGCTCAGTGGGATGGTGCTGATCAGTCCGAGGTTTCGCCCTCGACCTTCCTCTTTGAGCTTATCTGGCTCGCCCCTTCGGGTCGCAGCCAAGCGTGCCCTCCAGGTGGGTGGGGATGGAGAGAGCGAGAGCGGAGCGTCGGGGGTGGACCCCAAGCGCGCGTGGAGAACCTGCAGGTACCGCCCTCGGTCTGGTGTCTCGATGATGACGGTGCCGGACTCGGTGACTCGTGGCTCTTCATACACCACACCTCGGGTTGTGAAGACCGCTGTGAGGCCGGTCACACTCGCTGCGATGTCTTGTGCCTTGTTGTCTGCGATGCTGCCGACTGCAATCACCATGTCGAGGTCGTCTGGGAGAGCAGAGAGGGCCTCCTGAGTCGCTGTAGTGGGGTCCTTCATCGAGAGCCCAGAGTCTGCCGGCGGCGCGGCGCTGAGGCCGATGACACCCAGTCGGAGGCCATCGCGCTCAAGGATGATGCTGGGCTTGAGAAGCAGCGCTCCGGATTCATCGGTCCAGGTTGCACTCACGCGACTTGGCCCAGCCTGGCGCTGTAGATCTCGAGGACTGAGTGCCACCAGGTCGCTTGGACCCACTACCCAGGCATCAACTCCCACCATCTCGCTGAGGCGCAGAATCTCCAGCGCGCGTGTCCTCACTCGGTCTTCGCGCTTGGTCGAGAAGCCCTTGACGAGCATGTCTCCAGCGTCGATGTGAAACAGAGGTCCTGGCCCTTGTGAGCGGAGCCGATTTAGCAGTGTAGCGCGCCGCTCGAAGCCGCCGAACGGCAAGGTTGGGCAGCCACAAGGCTCGATTTCACCGCGAACCTCCCCAACGAGGGCCAATGTGATCTCTCTCGGAGGCAATTCTTTCTGCCGGGGTAATGTTGCGCTTTTCTTCGCCTCTGGGAGGCTTGGAAGCTCAGCAATTTTCACCGGGGAAGGTCCGGAATATTCATCAGCACAGCCCGTGAGTGTGAGTCCGAGGACCAACACGAAGGCTGTCAAGAAGCTGTGGTGTATCAGAGAAAGCATTTACATTGGTAGTGTAGTCAACCCACCATGAGAACAGAACCCGAACATTGTGTCTGAGGTCATGCGCCTCAGGAGGATTCCATGGTTGGTCTTTGGTTGCTCTCTCTTCCCGCCCTGGCTCTCAGAGCTGATCCTTCTGTCTTTCTCGGCACTGAGCCGGTGCGCATCCGGCGTTTTCACAAGGAGCGTCAGTCCTCGCTGAGGCGTGGCAAGCGCTGGTCAGCCTTTGTTGGCGGCATTGGTCATGGCTGGGTGGCGCGCTTCGATGAGCGTACCGGCGCACCCATGGCGGCCTGGGGCCCGTCTATTCCTCTCGGGAAAGTCGCGGACATGCAGACCATGGAGGCGCGTGTTCGTGAAGTCTTTGCTCAAGCACCGGGACTCCTGGGTGTTCCAGCGGACCAGCTCAGCTTGGGTCGCTCGGGATACGTCGAGTCTAGCGATACCTGGCACATACACTTCGATCAGGTGCTGCCTGGAACGGACATAGCGGTGTATCGGGGTGGCGTCAGCGTCAGAGTAAAGAACGGCAATCTCGTCAGCTTTGGCGTCGACACTTACCCAGAGCTTGAGGCTGTAGATGCGCGCCCTGGAGTGGCTGCGGCTGCGGCGGAGTGGGTCGCCACGAGCAGTGGACCTGCTGGGAATGGGCAACACGAGGAGGTTCAGTCGGCCCTGGTGGTGCTGCCCATAGATGCCAACCCTGAGCTTCACACCCGTCTGGCCTGGAAGGTTCAGTCCAAGACCGACACACCCAAGGGTCACTGGGTGTCATTTGTTGATGCCCAGACCGGTGAACTGCTCAATGTTCACAATGAGGTCCGATTTATCTCGGGAACAGTGACCGCCGAGCATGATGTGCGGACCGTCGATGGTGAGAAGATGGTCTCTCCCTTGCCTTGGCTCCGTATTCAGATGGAAGGCGCTGCCACTTACGCAGACGAAGACGGCAGCTGGGAGCTTGACGGTGACGGTGAGACCGAGAGCGATCTCATTGGAGAGTTCGTTCGGATTCACAACGAGCAGGGAGATGACGCGGAGTTCTGGGACATGGGCGGCACTGTGTTGCTCACAGATGACGACGCCAGCCAAGCTGAGTTGAGTGCGTACGTCTTTCAGTCACAGGTGCGAACCTGGGCTCTGGAGTACGCACCGGACATCGCCTTCGTCAATTCGAGAATCGACACCTACGTGAACATCAATGAGAACTGCAACGCATACTTTGACGGCAACCTCAACTTTATGCGTGCGGGCTCAGGGTGCGCGAACACAGGACGAATCGCTGATGTGAACTACCACGAGTGGGGTCATGGATTTCACTACTACAGCCTAGTGTCCGGTGAGTTCGATGGTTCGATGAGCGAGGGCATTGCAGACATCGTCTCGGTCTTGAACACAGCAGACCCAGTTATCTCCCCAGGGTTCTTTGACTCTGGTGAGGGAATTCGAAACGTCGGACCGAACCGCGTCTATCCGGATGACTGGGTCGGCGAGGTGCACACCGATGGTCTGATTTTTGCCGGTGCTGTCTGGGATTTGCTCGGAGAATTGACGGAGGACCTCGGTGAAGAGGAGGCCTACCACAAGACCAGCCAGTTGCTGGCTGCAGCCGTGAAGTCGGGTCCGACCACGCCACAGGCCTTTGATGCCTTTATTCTCGCTGATGACGACAACGGTGATCTGAGTGATGGCACACCGAATAGCTGTGCAATTATCCAGGCCTTCAGCCTCCATGGACTCGGTCCTGGTGGTGACGGTGGCTCTGTGATTGTGCTCGACCACGACAGCATCAGTGCCCACCCTCCTGAGTCTGACATCTCACTCAGCTTGAGCGCGGTCAACCTGGCGCCTGAGTGCGTGGACGCCACGGTCGACTCGGCACAGGTGCACTACAGCGTCGACGACGGCGAGAGCTGGGACTCAGTGGGACTCACGGGCGATATGGAGGGCCTCATCGGCGTGCTTCCTGGACAACCCGAGGGCACCACGCTGTCCTACTACTTCAGCTTGGATTCTGCGGATGCGGGCACATCTTATGCGCCGAGTGGTTCGACAATTAATCCCTACACACTGACGATCGGAACGCTGAAAGAGCTGTACTGCGAGGACTTCGAGGCTGACGATGGTGGATATACCCATGCACTGATCTCAGGCAGCAATGACGAGGGTGCTGACGACTGGATGTGGGCAACGCCCATGGGTCTCGGTGGGGATCCGGACTTTGCTTTCTCTGGCAATAAGGCTTGGGGTAACGACCTTGGTGGCGGCCAGTACAATGGTGAGTATCAAAATGACAAGGTGAATCGACTGACATCTGTCGACATCGATGTGGGTGAAGAGACGGAGCTTGTGCTGCAGTATCGTCGATGGCTCAATGTTGAAGATGGGCACTACGACCAGGCCAATGTTTTGGCCAACGGCGAGCTTGTCTGGACCAACTACTCGAGCGATCGGGACTCAGGAACGGACCATCACAAAGATGACCAGTGGATGCTCCACTCCATACCGATTGAGGCTGACGACTCCGGTGTGCTGACCATTGAGTGGGAGATCGATACGGATCGTGGACTCTCCATGGGCGGCTGGACGATCGATGATGTGTGTGTGTACGCGCTGACGGACGCGGTGAGCACCGACCCGGGCGACGACCCGGGCGATGAGACTGACCCAGGTAATGACTCACCAGGTGGAGAGGTTGGAGACTATGACGTGCCTGAAAGGTCTGGCGTCATCGAAGGTAAACGTGTGGGTTGTTCGTGTGCGTCAGCCCCTGATCCTGCCCAGCTTGGCTGGCTTGGTCTACTTCTGACAGGATTGATCACAGCGGCGAGGCGTCGGGAAGGCTAAACTCGCTCCGTGCGACTGGCTTGGCTGATATTATTGTGGGTGGGACCGTCGATGGCGGGGCCCGAGCTGCCTGACTATCGGGCGGCGCTGGGCAAGGATCTGGCTGGAGATGTCTCTCGACTGAATCAAGCGGGTCGTTATCGCGACGCGGTCAAGCTCGCAGGACGAGTGAGTCGTGCTGTTGGCCGGCTTGCGCATGTCTCGTACGAGGCTGGCTATGCCCACTACCAGCTGGGAGAGTACGACGTTGCAACGCGGCACTATGACGCCGCTTTGCGCCGAGATCCCTCCTTGGTCTCTGCTGCGTATGACCGCGGAGAGATTCGCTTGATTACCGGCGAAAGAGACGCCGCCAGCACCGATTTTTTGACTGTTGTTCGGCTCACGCCTAACCATTGGGCAGGACACTTTAGACTGGCTCACCTCGCCGGTCTCTCCAGTGATCCTGTTCTCTTTGAGGAACATCTAATGGATGCCCTCCACTATGGTTTCGATCTCGAGGTGGTCATGGCTGATCCAGACTGGAATCAATTCGTACAGGATCCGGCGCTGCGTCCGGTGCTGCGAAAGTTGATTGTGCTCTACGGTAATGACCGGCTGACATCCTGGATAGGGGAACGCCCATGAGGTGGGCTCTCTTGAGTATTGCGCTCATGTTCTCTGGAGCGGCTGAGGCGCGTGCCAAGGGCATCGGCGTCGGTGTGCTCCTGGGTGAGCCGGTCGCTTCGACCTTGATGGTGCGCTGGACGGACAAGCAGGCTGTTCAGATGGTGACAGGCTGGAGCTTTGGTCAGCAGCGGATGCACCTCGGAGCCGACTATCTCTATACGTTCACGGAGATCGAGTCGGATGATGCGATGGGCCTCCGGTATCCGGTCTATGTGGGCATCGGACTCCGCCTCCGGATGCTCGGGGATGACACCACCGCTGGCCAAGAGCGCGGCAAGTTTGGTTTTCGCTTCCCCTTTGGTGTCTCAGTGGAGCCTGACCATCTGCCGCTTGAGGTCTACTTCGAGATGGCGCCGGTATGGGTGATGAGTCCTGTCTCACACGGTGGCTTCGACGGTGGAATCGGCGTTCGGCTCTTCTTTTAGTCCGCGATCCTCAGGTCGACAGAGGACACAAAAAAGGCCCGCCACAGTGGGCGGGCCTCTTGGTTTGAGCACGGGGCTCAGTGCATATGGCCTTCGTGACCATCATCATCAGAGTGGTCAGCGACCAGAGCCTCTGTGGTGAGGAGAAGACCGGCCACAGACGCTGCGTTCTGCAGTGCACTGCGGGTCACCTTGGTCGGGTCAATGACGCCGGCCGCGATGAGATCTTCGTATGTGTCTTGGCGCGCGTTGTAGCCGTAGCCACCCTCGCCGTTGCGGACGTTCTCGAGTACGATGGAGGGCTCTCCACCGGCGTTCGATACGATCTGACGAAGCGGTGCCTCAATGGCAGCCTTTACGATGTTGACGCCGAACTGCTGAGCATCCGAGAGGGTCAGACCGTCCAAGATGTTCGCTGCGCGGATGAGGGCAACACCACCGCCGGGAAGGATGCCTTCCTCGACTGCTGCGCGTGTTGAGTGCAGAGCATCCTCAACGCGAGCCTTGCGCTCCTTCATCTCGATCTCAGTGGCTGCACCGACCCGAATCAGGGCGACACCACCGGAGAGCTTGGCGAGGCGCTCTTGGAGCTTCTCGCGGTCGTAGTCCGATGTTGTGTTCTCGATCTGGGTGCGAATCTGAGACATGCGGGCCTCGATGGCCTCGGCCTCACCAGCACCATCAATGATGGTGGTGCTGTCCTTGGTGATCACGACGCGCTTCGCTGTGCCGAGCTCGTCAATCTCGAGGTTCTCGAGCTTGAGTCCGAGCTCCTCAGCGATGAGCTTACCGCCAGTAAGAACAGAGAGGTCTTCCAGCATTTGCTTGCGACGGTCGCCGAAGCCTGGGGCCTTCACTGCAGCACACTGGAGCGTGTTCCGGAGCTTGTTGACGACCAGCGCTGCGAGAGCCTCGCCCTCGACATCTTCTGCGATCACGAGGATGGGCTTGCGGGTGTTGACCAGCTTCTCAAGCAGCTTCATGAACTCACGAAGGCTGGAGATCTTCTTCTCGTGGATGATGATGTAGGGGTCCTCGAGGACCACTTCCATGCGCTCGGAGTCTGTGACGAAGTAGGGGCTCAGGTAGCCGCGGTCGAACTGCATACCATCGACGACCTTCAGCTCTGTCTCCAGTCCTTTGTTCTCTTCGACGCTGATGACGCCTTCCTTTCCGACCTTGTCCATCGCCTCAGCGATCATCGAGCCGATGTCGTCGTCGCCGTTGGCGCTGACTGTTCCGACCTGAGCAATCTCCTTGGCATCCGCAATCGGGTTGGACATGGCGCCAAGCTCGGTGACGATGGCGTTGACAGCCTTATCGATTCCTCGCTTGAGCTCCATCGGGCTGTGACCTGCTGCAACGAGCTTCAGACCGTTCTGGTAGATGCTCTGCGCAAGGATTGTAGCGGTGGTTGTGCCGTCGCCTGCGGTGTCTGAGGTCTTGGAAGCAACTTCCTTCACCATCTGAGCACCCATGTTCGAGAACTTGTCCTCAAGCTCGATTTCCTTGGCGACGGTGACGCCGTCCTTGGTCACCACTGGGGCTCCCCAGGACTTCTCGATGACCACATTACGGCCCTTAGGTCCGAGGGTCACTTTGACTGCATTGGCGAGGGTGTCAACACCGTCGAGGACCTTGTTTCGGGCTTCGACGTCGAACAGAATTTCTTTGGCAGACATGTATGTCTTCTCCTTGAGTTTCGGGCCGCAACTTGCGCCCGAGGCGGATCTTGGGGGAAACTAATCTTCAATGATTCCGAGAATGTCGTCTTCGCGAAGGATCAGTCGATCTTCGCCTTTGACCTTGATCTCTGTGCCGGCGTACTTGCCGAACAGGACCTTGTCACCGACCTTGACGGTCAGAGCCTTGAGGTCGCCCTTGTCGTTTACACGACCATTGCCGACGGCAACGACGCGGCCTTCGGCGGGCTTTTCCTTGGCTGTCTCTGGGAGAAACAAGCCTGAGGCTGTCTGGGTGGCTTCTTCGGTGCGCTCGATGACGACGCGGTCAAACAGAGGACGGATCATGGTTTCGGCTCCTATAGTTGTGAACTGGGGGCGGGCCCTGGCGGCGCCAGAACTTGAGTTCAACCACCCCCCGGCAGATGAGGTCATTTTCGATGCGCGCGAGCGCTACGAACATGATCGGCCGAGGGTGTATCTCGGACACGTAGACAGTCAAGTCAAGGTTCGCGGATTGGATCCGAAGAGAGGAGTAGAGATGTCCAGCGTTGAGACGCACCAAACCAGGAACCCGCAACAGAAACAAAGCGCGCCGGAGGAGCCATGAGCTTTCCAGAGTTGAGCCAAGAGGAAAACCTCTTTGATTTCTTTCACCAGGCCGTGGACACCGTGGTGTCATCTGGTTCAGAGCCTGTAAGCGAAGACGGGGTCTACTATCTCTCCAATCTGCTGGTCGAGCGGGGGCGTGCCTCAGAGGAGATTCATCCCGAGACGCTCGTTGACCTACAGATCCAGGCGCTCGAGCAAGGGGGCACAGGTGCCGTTCAGTCGTGGCGGGAATTGGGTGACCGGGCGCTGTACACCTCAGGATTCTTTCGCGCGAGCTTGAGTCGTCAGAATGTGAGCTTGGACTACTACCTTTCCATGGGCTCTGCAGCCTACAATCAACTTGCAGGCGCCATGCGCTGGACGGGCGCTGGCGGTGGCTTTGAGGCTATTTATGAAGAGCTGGCACACCAGTTCCAGATCTGTTCAGCGGTACTCCAGCGGGTCCGAGACCATGTTCGTGCGACCACGCATGCGGACATTCTCGGCCTCTATGAGCAGTGGATTAATCACCCAGATCAGGCCACAGCCGCGAAATTGACCGAACTCGGTGTCCTGCCTATGCGGCCCGGGGACGAGAGTTGATACTTCGCCAGATCCAGGCTCATCTTGAGGCCATCTACCGGATCGAGGCGCCCGATGTGACGCGGTTTCAGATCGATGCGAGCCAACTGGCAGAGGTCACCGGAGATGCGCTCCGTCATGCTGACGAGTGGGTTCTTGTTCGGGAGTCGGAGGGTGTGGTCGATCTGGCGGTGTTTGTCGCAGACGAGCACATCCAGGCCCTCGAGGCGGCTGGAGGCCTGAGCGCTTCGGCCATAGAGGCATTTCCTGCCTTCTGTGCCGCAATTGAGGGCGTGAGTCACTTCCTGATGCTCATCGAGCGTGTACGTCGCTCAGAGCCTGTAAAGCTTCTCGAATTAGAGGCGCAGGCTGAAGTGGATAAATTTGTCAGTGCTCGGCTTCATCATCCTGACCACTCAGAGGCTTGGCAGCGTCGGCTCTTCGAGGATGCTCGACTCGCTTCAGGGCTAGATTCAGCAGAGATTTATCGTTACCAAGAAGCGGGTAGACTCGCCGCTGGATTCTGTGCTGCACTCGATGAGGCCCCGCATGTTGACAGTATTCTGCGTACATTGCGATCGTTCTGGAGAGACTCTGGAGCAAAGCGATTGGACACGATGAGGCGCTTAGCGGCTTGATTTAAGCCAGACGACTGAGGCTTCTGGCTGTGGCTTATGTTGGGCACTCCCAAACAAGCTGTCCGGTAGGCGCCAGGATGATTCATCATTTTTGTGATGTAGACAGGCGATCCGTACGGCGATTGAGCCCTTGACTGATCGGTCAATACCCGATACCCGGCGGTGTTCAAACTTGCTCCGCGCCCACGCACTCGCGAGGGGCGCAAATCGAAGGAGGCTCCCATGGCTCGAATTACCGTCGAAGACTGTCTCGAGAACATTCCGAATCGGTTCTCACTCATCTTGGTTGCTGCAGAGCGTACCAAGCAACTCCTCAAGGGTGAGCAGTGCCTCATCGAGGACGAGCGGACAAACAAAGAGGTCGTGACGGCGCTCCGCGAGATCGCGGCCAATGTCGTTCAAGCTGACATGAGTGACTTCGACGAGAACGAGGTGCTGCACAGCTTGGCTGCGGCAGCAGCCGGTGCAGAAGATGCACTGCCTCCCGCTCTCGATGATGAGCTTCCTCCAGCGGTGGACGGAGATCTTCTTCCTCCTGCTGCTGATGATGACCTTCCGCCTGCTGCCGATGATGGCGGCATGGACGACCTTCCTCCGCCCGCTGACGCTGGCGGCGAACTTGCTGCAGAGGCTTAGGAAATATCATGAGCGAAAACCAACTTTTGGACGTTCGTACAGTTGAGCGGAACATCAAGTCTGGAAAAGTCTCTCGAGATGACTACAAGAAGTTCCTCGATGGCCTCGAAGACTGTGCAGATGATGCTGAAGACACCGAAACTCAGATGATTCTTCACATCGCTGATGAAGAAGACGAAGGTGCCAGCGACGAGGCCTAGGCCTCCAATACATCAGGAGGGACACATGGGCCGTAAGATTAAGGCACCTCGTGGCACCGAATTGCGCTGTCGTGGCTGGGCGCAAGAAGCAGCCCTCCGCATGCTCTGCAACAACCTCGATCCCGAGGTTGCGGAGAATCCCGACGAGCTCGTCGTCTACGGCGGTACTGGAAAGGCGGCACGCAATTGGGACGCCTTTGATGCGATCTGCAGATCGCTCGAAACCCTCGAGAACGATGAAACGCTACTGGTCCAATCCGGCAAGCCTGTTGGAATCGTTCGTACGCACGAGAATGCACCGCGTGTGTTGATTGCAAACTCCAACCTTGTTGGACGTTGGGCGACCTGGGAGCATTTCCGGGAGCTCGAGAAGAAGGGCCTCATGATGTACGGTCAGATGACCGCGGGGTCGTGGATCTACATCGGAACTCAGGGCATTCTCCAGGGCACATACGAGACCTTCGCAGAGGCTGGGCGCCAGCACTTCGGTACCGATGACCTGACG
>Ga0315315_10001298_pt1 | contig 22738 bp, 22 predicted proteins | sample M140m3416metaG_FD_203699 | JGI IMG/M metagenome (GOLD analysis project Ga0315315, IMG submission 203699) | Ammonia-oxidizing marine archaeal communities from Monterey Bay, California, United States - M1 40m 3416 | ecosystem: Environmental > Aquatic > Marine > Intertidal zone | place: USA...
AAAATAAATAAGGTCATAAAATGAGAAGAGTGTAAAAAATAAATACCCGGATAGACAAGAAGATGCCGCTATCAATACAAACAAAAGCTTTATTTGCTTGTAAACCCATTGATGCCGAATAGAGTTAATTGCATCGCCACTTGTGTGTCTTATGACCCTTTGGAAACTATAGGAAAGAACAGTTGCAAAAAACACAAGCAGAATAAGGCTAGGGTTAACAGTCCATTCCATAACTAGAAACGTATTTAGCGTCAGAGCAGCTGCCCCTAAAGAAATCCAGATGTTTCCAAAAACAATTAACTCAACGACTTTTCGAATTATAACAATCAATGTAATCAGAGTTATGGGTTTAAAGCATAAAAACAAACAAAACCCATAGCTGATCCTAAAAGGCTTCCTATAAAAGAGGTTTTGACTCTTTTAAATTTCTTCACTTTGTTGAAGCCCTCAATGTATTCTTCGCTGTTCAAATACTCAATAGCAGAAACGTCACTCTTCTTTATTTTTGTCGTTATCAAATTTGCCCCGAAGGGAATGGACAAAGGAAAAAGCACTGGAAAAATAGAAGGGTCTCTTAAGAAAAAACCAGTAGGAACAGGAGGGGAGCCATTGGCAATCTCTTGTTTGCTTGGCCCAAATTCATAAGTATCAAAAGTTGTCGCCATAAAACCAAGCAAAAACCCCCCCAGTAAATGCCGTCGAATACCAAAGTTATCATGCGCATCTCTTTGCCCGTATATATACATCCGCATTCGATTCTCAGATAAGATATTGCCAATACTGCTATCTTTTTTGTACCAAACCGACTCTTCTCCATCTTTATCCGTGATTGAAAATATTCTATACTTATCGTAAGCTAATATTTTTTCTTTTCCGTTATTTTTATGGGGTTTAAATTCCAATTTTGACTCTTTATCTGCAATAATTTCGCCCTTATCACTTTTGCCATTAATCAGTAATAATTGGTCTTGGGCACTTATGTTAAAAAGAATCAAGAGAAAAAAAGCTGTGGTTATTTTCGTCTTCATATAGTGCTATTATTCTTCAAATATAAGCAAAGAACAACCGCGTTTTGCTCAATGATTCTAACATTTATGGTTTTTCTTGTTCAATATTACACATAGCCGCATTTAATAAGCTTGTAAATATTTATATTTGCAGTCCTAAAATTATTGAAAGCATATGAAACCAGCGAACTTCACTCAAAGACATATTGGACCAAGAGAAAGCGACATGAATAAAATGTTGTTGGAAATTGGATGCTCATCTATTGATGAACTCATAGAAAAAACAATTCCTTCAGATATAAGGCTGCAAAGAGAATTGTCAATTTCTGATGCATTTTCGGAACAAGAATATCTAGCACACGTAAAAGCATTGGGGGCCAAAAACGAGACTTTCAAGTCCTACATTGGAATGGGGTATTATGGAACGCTTGTGCCTTCTGTAATACTGCGAAATGTCTTAGAAAACCCAGGTTGGTACACAGCATATACACCATATCAAGCGGAGATATCTCAAGGCAGGCTTGAAGCGCTATTAAATTTTCAAACCATGGTTATGGATTTAACCGGAATGGAAATGGCCAATGCCTCCCTTTTAGACGAAGGAACTTCGGCGGCAGAAGCCATGATAATGTTTTTTCACAAAAGAAGTAGATCACAGGAAAAGGCAGGTGTTAAAAAGTTTTTCGTGGCAGATACTATTTTTCCACAAACAAAAGACATTTTAATTACCAGAGCTGAGCCATTAAACATCGAACTCATTTTTGGGGACTATGATGAGGTTATTATTGATGATAGCTTCTTTGGAGCTATGGTTCAATATCCTGATAGTAATGGGGAAATAATAGACTATACATCTTTTACTGAAAGAGCACATGAGGTGGGTGTTCACGTTGTTGCAGTTGCTGATTTAATGAGCCTTGCCTTATTGAAAGCTCCAGGAGAGTGGGGGGCAGATGCAGTGGTTGGTACTACACAGCGATTTGGAGTTCCTATGGGTTACGGAGGACCGCATGCCGCATTTTTTGCCTGCAAAGAATCCTTTAAAAGGCTGATCCCGGGAAGAATTATAGGCGTGTCTGTTGATAGCCAAGGTAATCAGGCTTTACGGATGGCTTTGCAAACCAGAGAGCAGCACATTAAAAGAGGGAAAGCAACTTCAAATATTTGCACAGCACAAGCTTTGTTAGCGGTAATGGCAGGAATGTATGCAGTTTATCATGGTTCTGAAGGCATAAAAGCGATTGCAAGTACTATTCATATTAACACCAGCCGACTAGCAAAGACCTTGAGTGCATTAGGATATAATATTGTTAATGGCAATTACTTTGACACGCTTACTATTGACACAGAGAAAGCAAGTGTTATTAAAAAAATTGCAGAAGCTAATCAGGTCAACTTTGCTTATGAAAGCGATGTGGTTAAGTTAAGTTTAGACGAAACCATAACGGAGGATGATTTGAATTTAATTACTTCAATTTTTGGCGAAGCCGTCAATAAAAAAGGGATTATTCAAGATGCTGAAGCTAGTATTCCCTCAAGTTTATATAGAACAAGCAGTATTTTAGCACACGAGGTATTCAATAGGTATCATTCTGAAACAGAAATGATGCGTTATTTAAAAAGGCTTGAAAATAAAGATTTTTCATTAACGCATGGAATGATTCCTCTAGGTTCTTGTACAATGAAATTAAATGCTGCTAGCGAGTTAATTCCCATAACATGGCCAGAATTTGCTAATGTTCATCCATTTGCTCCTGTGAACCAGACAAAAGGGTATCAAGAAATATTTAAAGAGTTGGATAAAGACTTAAGCGAAATCACAGGGTTTGCTAAGGTCTCTCTTCAGCCAAATAGTGGAGCTCAAGGCGAGTATGCAGGACTTATGGTAATTCGTGCTTACCATAAGAGTCGTGGAGACGACCATAGAAACATATGCATTATTCCCTCTTCCGCCCACGGAACAAACCCTGCAAGCGCTATTATGGCGGGGATGAGCATCGTTGTGGTAAAATGTGATGAGCAAGGCAATATTGACATAAGCGATTTAAAAGAAAAAGCAGAAGAACACAAAGATAATCTTAGCTGCATGATGATAACTTATCCTTCAACACACGGTGTATATGAAGAGGGAATAATTGAAATGACTTCTATTATTCACGATAATGGAGGTCAGGTTTACATGGATGGTGCCAATATGAATGCACAAGTTGGGTTAACAAATCCTGGCAACATTGGTGCAGATGTTTGTCATCTAAACTTACATAAAACATTTGCGATTCCGCATGGTGGAGGCGGCCCAGGAGCAGGCCCTATTGGAGTTGCGAAGCATTTAGCTGAGTTTCTGCCAGGTAGCCCGGTAATTGATTTTGCTGGGGATAATGCAATAACCGCTATAAGTTCGGCTCCTTGGGGTAGTTCATTGGTTTATCTAATTTCTTATGGGTATATCAAAATGCTCGGTGCGGATGGTTTGAAAGAATCAACGGAAATAGCAATTTTAAATGCAAATTATATCAAAATGCGTTTGGAGGGAGATTTTGACATACTATACACAGGAAATAGCAATACTGTGGCACATGAAATGATTTTAGACTGCAGAGGATTTAAGCAAGAAGCGAATATTGAAGTTGGAGATATTGCAAAAAGATTAATTGATTATAATTTTCACGCTCCTACAGTGAGTTTTCCGGTGGCAGGAACTTTAATGATTGAGCCAACAGAAAGTGAGTCAAAAGCAGAATTAGATCGTTTTTGTGATGCAATGTTAAGCATAAGACAAGAAATAAGAGATGTCGCTTCAGGAAAATTCCCGAAAGACAATAACGTTCTCGTTAATGCTCCGCATACAGCAAAAATGGTGATTTCTGATAATTGGGATAAACCTTATTCAAGAGAATTAGCTGCTTATCCAGAAGCATATTTAGCGGATAATAAGTACTGGGTTACCGTGGGTAGAGTAAACGATGCGCACGGAGATAGAAATTTAATTTGTAGTTGTGCGCCAATTGAAAATTACATAGAGGAAAGTGTCGGCTAAAGTTCAGGTTGGAACTACTAATGTGAAAATTTGGATTATAAGATAATAATGCTGAAATTTGTATGATTACAAAAAAAATAAAACAACGAAAATAAAAGTTATGAAAAAAATTTACTCAGCTTTAGGGATTTTTGCATTGGCCACATCGGCGTTTGCTCAGACTTCTAATCTAAATTTACCAACGCGTTCTGCAGACAAAACAACGTCTGAAAAATTTGGAACACCAGTAGGAATTTCGCCAAGTTTAAACATAAACCATGAAAAGGCGGTTCTTCTTGATGAAGATTTTGAAAGTGTAGTAGCTCCGGCACTGCCTGCTGGATGGACAGTAGAAACTCAAGCAACTGGTACTACTACTGCGGCTGGCGGAAATACTGCTGGTACAGTTACTGGATATGCAGGAATGTACACTGGTGATGTTGTAGACGCTAATTTAGCTGGATATTGGCCAGTACCTGATGTAGGTAATGGAAATTTTGCAATGGCTAATGATGATTGGGCGGGTGATTTTCTTTGCGCTGAGCGTTTAATAACGCCTACGTATGATTTTTCAGCTGAAATAAACATGTCTTTATCTTTTGATATTTTTAATGATGGTGCTTACGGTAGTGGTGATGCTTCTATTGACATCTCTACAGATGGTGGTGTTACTTGGACGCAACTTTCGGTATTAGCTACCGATGCTGCTAACTGGCAACATTATGTTATTGATCTTGCTGCTTATGATAATGCTCCTAATGTTACATTATCATTCGTATGGAATGATGGTGGAGATTGTACCGTTGCTGGAGATAACTGGGGAACTGGAATTGCTGTAGATAATGTCTTTATTGAAACGCTTCCTTCAGATGAAATAACCGCTAACTGGTTAATCAGCACTGATGTTAATGCTGCTGATTACGAATACTCAATGCTACCTTTAATACAAGCAAGACCGCTTGCTTATTCAATGAAAATTGCTAACAATGGCCTTAACGATCAACCAGATGTTGGTTTTGATTATGATGCTACTCTAGCAGGTTCTTCTGTAGCTTCGGGATCAAGTCCTACTATAGCATTAAACAGTTTGACGTTTGATACAATTACACAGGTATCAGCTTACACTCCATCTGCAATAGGAACGTATACTTTAAGCACTACTGCAACAATGGCAGCAGCTGATGCAAATCCTGCAAATAATACATCTTCAGTTGATTTAGAAATAACAGAGAATATCTGGGCAAGAGACTTAGGTGTATTTGACGGATCTTTTTATAATATTTCAGGAGCTAATGGTGATGGTATAAAAATTGGACAAGTTCTACTGGCAACAGCAGATCAAATGTTTTATGGAATTGACGTAGGAATTACAGATAACGCTGGGCATGATGGACAGGTGTTTTTTGGTGAGATTTATTACTATGATGCTGTTGCAGGGAGTTATATTTATTTAAATGGTACAGAAGAACACACAATTGACAATAGTGTTGATGGTGGAACAATTGTTACGTTACCTTTCTTATTTGGGAGTGTTCAAGTTACTGCAGGTATGGATTTATTAATAGTTGCTTGTCATTATGGTGGAGCTGCAGATGCTTCAGACCATGTTAGGTTTGCAACTGCAGGTGTTGCTAGAAATGGATTAGTTTTAGGTTTTGATGGATCAGGAGGTCTTTTTCAATTAACAAACCCACCTGCAGTCGTAGTAAGGTTAAATGGAGATGTTTCAATAGGAGTAGAAGAAGAGGTTAATACATCTTTATTTTTAGGACAAAACATTCCTAATCCTGCTAACAACACTACTACAATTAACTATTCTGTAGCATCTAATGCTAATGTTACTTTAACATTAGTAGATATGACAGGAAAAGTTGTTTTAACCGTAAATGAAGGAACAAAAGCTGCTGGTGATTACAAAATCACTTTAGACGCTTCTAATCTAGCTGGAGGGATGTATCACTACACTCTTTCAAATGGAGAAACTTCAATTACTAAAGCTATGTCAGTTGTTAAATAAGTAAATACTTTTTTTCAATATAGTATTAAAGGGCTTCTGGATTCAGAAGCCCTTTTTTTATTATATATCACCTAAATTCTCAGTGCACTTGCTATCTTTGTTGAAACTACAATCGTGTCTGCTACAATTATTTTAAACGGAGTATTATTTGGTATGCTTTTGAGTATTCTAATTGGCCCTGTCTTTTTCGTGCTTATAGAAACAAGTATTAAAAAAGGTGCTCGTCATGCCATATTTATTGATATAGGGGTTTTATTAAGTGATGTTCTATATTTAATTGCGGCATTCTTTTTTTCCGAAAAAATTAATCATAGTATTAAGGAATTCGCATACTTAAAATATGTTGGGGCTGCGTTATTTATTGTAATGGGAATTGTATCTGTAATTAATAAAAAATCCCCACAAAAAGGGAAACAGATTGATATTGATGGTTTAGAAAAAATGGGAAACAACCCGGTATCAATTATGCGGGTTCGAACTTATTTCGCTTTAATTGGAAAAGGGATTGGGTTAAACGCCATAAATCCAGCTGTTTTGATATACTGGATTGGAGCAAGCACATACGCAACGGAGCAACTTAATATAGAAGGGCCGAACCTGATATATTATTTTTCAGCAACTCTTGGAACTATGTTTGGTTTAGACTTACTTAAAATTCATTTTGCTAGCAAATTAAAAAACAAATTAACCCCGCGTGCGCTGGATAGGGTTAGCATTGTTGTTGGTTGCTTCCTAATTTTCTTTGGTTTAGTTATTTGTTTCCAAGACGTCTATGTCCAGTAATAAAAGCGTCAATTTCCTAATAGTAGGGCAGGGAATTGCTGGTACTACCTTGGCTCATAAGCTTTATGAGCATGGAAATTCTGTTCATTTAATTGACAATAAATACCAAAGCTCATCTTCTCATATTGCCGCAGGAGTTCTTCATCCCATGTCTTTTAAGCGCGCTATATTATCTTGGAAAGCAGACGAGCTAATTCCAATAGCTAAAGCACATTATAATTCATTTGAAGCGACTTTTAAAACGAAAGTATTTCACGAGCTTGACATGACTAGAGTTTTTAGCTCTATGGAGGAGCAGAATAATTGGCAAGGAAGAATGGCTGATTCACCAATGAAAGAATTTATTGACGACAACGACTTGAGCTTGGGCTTCCCTTTTGGCTCTGGAAAGGTCAATATGGCAGGTCGATTGGATGTTGCACTTTACTTAAGTCGATCAAATGAATTTTTTAAAAAAGAGGAGATTATTAGCGAAGAGCAGTTTGATTACAACCAACTGACCTGTTATGAAAGAGGTGTCGAATACAAAGGAATAGTTGCTGAAAACATTGTTTTTTGTGAAGGGTATAAAATCAGCCAAAACCCCTATTTCAATTATGTTCCACTTAACCCAACCAAAGGGGAGCTCCTAATAATAAGAACAAAAGACTTGCCCAATTATATTTTAAGTCAGGGTTGTTTTGTTATGCCAATAGGTAATGACAAATATGTTCTAGGAGCTACATATGATAGAGACATTATTAACCCGGAACCAACTAAAACTGGGAAGGAAGAACTGCTAGAAAAGTTGAAAAATATGGGTGATTTTGATTTTGAAATTATTGAGCATCGTGCAGGTGTTAGGCCAACGACCCATGACAGAAGGCCAATTCTCGGAACTCATCCAAAATATAGCACCTTACACATTTTTAACGGCTTAGGAAGCAAAGGCGTAATGCTTGCACCATATTTTGCAGGAGAATTAATTGAACATATTACAAAAGGAACTCAACTCAATAAAGAAATAAGCGTATCTCGATATTCAAAAAAACATTTGCACAAGTGTCTAATTTAAGCAGATGCTAATGTGCCAACACTGAGTTTTACTCCCTTTATTTCTTTGAGTTTTTTGCAGCATGCTTCCAGTGTTGCTCCAGTTGTAACAACGTCGTCGACCAATAAAATATGTTTTCCCTTGTATTGATTTGCATCGGTTAACATAAAAGCTGACACTACATTTTCCCAACGCTCATATTTAGATTTCTTTGTCTGGCTCTCGGAGAGTTCCACACGTTTTAATAATGTCGTATTTAATTCACAGGCTAAAACTTTTGCAACCCCAATTGCGATGAATGCACTTTGGTTATAACCTCTTTGCTTTAATTTCTTTTTATGGAGAGGAACAGGAATAACGAGATCCACCTTATCTGCAATTTCCACTTTATCAATTTCTTTTCCGAGTTCAATTCCCATTAATTCCCCAACTTTTGTATTTCCCTTATACTTTAATTCGTGCATCAATCTCTGAACCTTTCCCTTTTTAACAAAAGTAAATGCAGAAAGCGCAAATTCTAATTTTATTTTTCCCCAAAATAATTTGGCTATAGGGTTTTCCATGTCCTGATAATAAAATGTTCGAGGAATGTCTACCATGCAATTAAAGCAAATCACATTTTCGTTCTTCAATAAAAATTCCTGACAGGAAGCACACAGGTTTGGATACAACAAATTTATAAGACCTCTTAGCATGGTTTTTGTTCAAATCAGTGTTAATAGAATATATAATTAATTCATTCATTGGGATAGACAATATAGTACTAATTTTAAAAAATGAAAGTATCGTATAACTTTAGGAGAGATATTCCGTTATATAAATCATAAAGAGAAATTTAGCATGGAAAAGAATGAAAAGACGGAACTAAAAAAAGGAGGTGCTGTATATATAATTATTATTCTGCTATTGCTTTTAGTTGGGGGTTGGCTAGGCCTCGAAATAAGAGATGGACGAAAGCAAAATGCTGCCTGCGCCCAATCTGTTGCTAATTTGCAAACGGAGAAAGATTATTTGAACGATATTCTTAAGAAAAGTGGCATTATTGAGGAATCTGACGACGAAACTCTAAAAGATAATTTAACCGCCATTTTAATGGAATATGATAGTTTAACATTTGATAATGATGAAATGTTGGATAGTATTAATCAACAAAAAGCTCATATTCAAGGGCTTTTGGATGAAGTTGCAACCCTTCAAAACCAGAAGAAAAGAGATTGGGGAAAAATCTATAAATTAAAGAAAGAAACGGAGACGCTGCGTGAAATTATGAAGGGTTATATTCATACAATTGATTCATTAAATACCGAAAACACTGGTCTAAAAAACACTATCAAAGACAAGGACAATCAGATCACAGACATAAAAACGGATAGAGATAACATAAAGAATAAAAACGACTTGTTGAATCAAACGGTTGCTCTTGGTTCTGTATTGCAAACTTCGGGCATCACGGCAAATGCAATTAGAATAAAAAGTAGCGGAAAGCAAGTCGAGACAACACGCGCAAGCAGAACAACTATGATTAAGTCTTGTTTTACGGTTTTAGAAAATAAAATTGCTACACCGGAAAACAAGGAAATTTATATGCGTATTATTTCTCCAGCGGGAACAGAATTAACAAATTCAGAAGTTGTTCATTTTGTTATGGACGGAGGTAGAGAAGGCATTGCAAGTGTGAAAAGAAAGGTGAACTATCAAAACAAAAACATGGACTTATGCATCTATTATGAAGTTGAAACAGCATTGAAGGTTGGCACCTATATTGTAGAAATATACGCGGAGGGACATCAAATTGGGAAGTCATCGTTTGCATTAAAATAAATACAAATAATTAGAAAATTTTCTTAAATAGGAAGTGGTTTATAGTTTCAAAACTACCACAGATGAGTGGCAATTAGCTTTAAAAATAATTTATCTTTAGTTTTCTCTTTATTCAGGGAATAATTTTTGATGTTACCAACGCTATCTTTACTTTCACGAAAAATTCATTTTACCATGAAAAACCTATGTTTACTGCTACTATTTCCTATGTGCTTTTTTACTGGTTGCAGTGGTGACGAATACAACGAAAATATATTTAAATCAAATGCAACGGGAGCCCCGGGGAAGATACTTATCGTATTAGATAAACAGTTTTGGGGAACTCCACTAGAAAAATTGATTATTGAGCATTTTCAAAAGGACATTACAACACTACCGCAACCCGAAAAAGCATTTTCAATAGAAATTTCCGATAGAAAGAGCTTTACCAAAGAGTTAAAAAGGAATCATACCATAGTAATATTTGAAATTGGAGACAAAGCAAACAATAAGAATGCGAGGCTGGAAGACGCTACGAAAGATATGTGGTCCATTGGTCAGATGGTATATAAATTTAGAGCGGCAAATCAGAAAAGCGCAATGGCCCTTTTTCTTATTGAAGTTGATAAGCTTATTGGCGAGCTAAATGAAAATAGCCGTAAAAAACTAATGCGAGAATATGAATTTAAAGGAAGCGCAAAGGTTGTTAACCAGCTTTCTGAAATTCAAAAGCTATCAATTTCTGTCCCTTCTGATATGACAATAGAGGAAAATTATGCTGGTTTTTCTTGGTTAAAGCGGTTTAGAACCAAATTTGCAGATAACAACGAGCATGAAATTCAACAAGGATTAATTATTTATACCTACCCGTATACAGATGATAGTACTTTCACGCTTAATTATCAAATTGCAAAAAGAGATTCTGTTCTTAAGTTCGCTGTTCCAGGTCCTTCTGAAGGATCTTATATGGCAACCGAGCTTAGGTTCGGTATGCAGCCAGAGTTTACGCAGAAAATGATGAATGATCTGTATGTTTTCGAAATGAGAGGGCTTTGGCGAGTTGAAGGAGATCTTATGGGCGGCCCTTTTTTAAGTATAAGTATGTTTGACGAACCGAATAATCGGATTGTAACCATCGAAGGTTATGTGTATGCTCCTCATTTTGAGAAACGGGAGTATTTGCGGGAAATGGAGGCTATGATTTACTCATTTCAGTTTATAGAATAATCCTTGTTTTCAGGAAAGCCTTGTTAAATCATTAATTAAGTGACAATGAATATAATTCACTAAGCGTGGATCCGGTAATATAAATCCTTCGCCATTTTTTGAAAGAAACATTGCCTCAATAAGGTTAACGGGCCGACTGCCTATAAGAATGCAATCATAATTCATATTCGCAAAGATATTTAGTTCTTGAAGACACAAAAATAGTAGCTCACTTCAAAAAACAGGAAATGTTTTTAGACGTCTGTTTCCGGCATTAAACGTCAATAATGACTATTTTTATATAAATATTTGCCTAGGTTTAACTATTATTGTATTATTGAAAAAAATAAACAAAACAAAAAACACAAACAAAAAATGAAAAAATTATTATTATTATCATGCGCATCAGCTTTGTTGTTGTCGTCGTGTGTAAGTTACAAGCACAGTTACAGAATGTCTAACGTTGGGGATACTAGAGTGGCTGTAGATGGTCCTTATGTTGCTGATTTAGATATAGACTTTACTAAGGTAGTTAAAGGAACTTCTCTCAAGCACAAAACACCACAATTGGCAAAAGATGAGGCGTACTACAATGCAATTGTGCAAAACAATGTACATGTTGTTGTTGATCCTGTTTATTCGGTAAGAACGGTAAAAAATATTTGGGGAGTTTTGTTTCCGGGTCTTGCAATCGGTAGAAAAAGTACAGCGGAAATCACAGGATTTAGCGGGATGTATAAAAACGCAAGAAAAAAGTCAGATGATGCTGCTAGTGATTTAGCTAGAGAAACAGATCTTTTTAATGCTCGATTTGAAAGTATTAAGAAGCTATCAGAGCTTAAAGCATTAACCGAAGAAGAGGTTAACGTTTATTCTGTGAAAAATGGTGGATGTTGTGGTGATGGAGAAAAAACATCTCTTGCTGGTCCAACATTGCTAACAACAACCAAAAATAAAACAGGATTAATTGATAGTTACAACAAAATCATAGGTAACGGTAATTCATCAAGTTCTACGGTAGCAATAAGCGCTGGGTCTTCAGCAAATAGTTCAGATTCAGAAGAAGCTGGCGAGGTTGGTTTCTTTCGCAGAATATTGAATACTTTAATGTTTTGGAAATAAAAGGTAAAACGTTTTTAAAAACAAAAAAGGAGAGAGCTTTAGCTCTCTCTTTTTTTGTTTTATAATTTATTTAAACTTCCAATCGAAAGTGTTTAAGCTCTCTAAGCAAAACCTAAGTAAATCAATACTATTTCTAATGTCTTGTTTGTGCGCCATTTCTATCACTTGATGTATGTGACGTGTAGGAATAGAAATTGCTCCAGCTATAGAGCCTCCTGGTGTGTTTTGTTGAATTGCTTTGGTGTCTGTCCCTCCAGCAGTAAGTATCTCAGGTTGCCATTTAATTTTATTTTTATCCGCTGTTTGCTTCATGAAATTCACCATTCGATAATCGCAAATAGTGCTTGAGTCCATAATTTTTATAGCTACTCCTTTTCCTAGTTCAGTAACTTTTTCGTGAGCGGCTGCCCCGGGAACATCAAACGCAATTGTGGTGTCCAATCCAAACCCAAAATCAGGCTGTATGTGCTGAGCAGCAACTGAAGCTCCTCTTATTCCGACCTCTTCTTGAACTGTAAACACACCATAAACATCATGTGCCGCCTCTTTTAACTCTCTAAACATCTCTATCAAGATAAAAACAGAGACTCTATTATCTATTGATTTACAATTAACACAGTCACCCATTTCAATAAGCTTTCGGTCTCTTGTTATTGGATCTCCTACAGAAATATATTTTTCAACTTCTTCTTTTGACATTCCCATATCAATGAAGTAGTCTGTGGTCTTTGGCACTTTATTTCTTTCCTCTGCTGTCATTACGTGTATAGGCTTGGACCCCATGACACCTACAATATCTTTTTCCCCATGCACTATAACGCGCTGAGCCGTTAAAGTTTTAGGGTCAAAACCGCCTAGCGTATGAAACCTCACAAAACCTTCATCGTCAATATGCGTAACAATAAACCCAATCTCATCCATATGAGCTCCTATCATTACTTTTTTTGATGAATCTTTCCCTTTTTTTATTGCCGTAACGTTTCCCATGTTGTCAATGGAAACTTCATCAACTAAGGGGGTTACCTCTCTTAAAACAATTTCTCTAACCCTTTGCTCAAAACCGGAAGTTCCGGCAACCTCACAAATTTCAGCAAGCAACTTTGTATTAATCATATTAGTTTATTTTTCAACGTCAATTATTCTGCCTCTTTCGTTTATTCAACAACGCTCATTTTCATCATATTCGTTTTACCACTCTCTTCAATTGGAATACTAGCAGTATTTATTATCATGTCTCCTTTAGAAACATACCCCTGTTTTTTTAACAGATATTTAATGTCTGCAATAGTATGGTCTGTGCTTACCGTTTTATCATAAAAGAAAGTTTTTACCCCCCATACTAAACTCAGCTGAGTTAGTAATTTCTTATTTCCTGAAAACACAAAAACAGCTGCTTTTGGTCGTTGACTAGATATTTTATAGGCAGTATATCCGGAGTGGGTCATTGTAATAATTCCAGCGGCTCCAACTCGAGAAGCTAATCGACAAGATGTAAAACAAATGGAATCAGTAATAAAGCGCTCAATATCTTTTTCTGGTTCTCTTTCTTTTGAATACATTTCTTCATAATCTGATTCAATTTTTTCCAGAATTTTACACATTGCTTCAACTGTAGTAAAAGGATATTTGCCAACAGAAGTTTCCCCACTTAGCATAACGGCATCTGCACCGTCCATAACAGCATTAGCAACATCGTTTACTTCAGCTCTTGTTGGCGCAGCATTTTCGGTCATGCTCTCCATCATTTGTGTTGCTACGATTACAGGTTTTGCATGGTTCAAACAGGTCGTAATAATTTTCTTTTGAATTAATGGGACATTTTGCATAGGAATTTCAACACCCAAATCACCCCTTGCAACCATAACGGCATCGGACTCTTTTACAATTGCATCAATTTCGATAATTGCTTCAGGTTTCTCAATTTTGGCTACAACTTTTGTTTGTTTCTTGTTTTGAGAAATAATATGTTTTAATTCAATGATATCTCTTGGAGATCTTACAAATGATAATCCTATCCAGTCCAAGTTATGCTCCAGTATTACTTCTAAATCTTTTTTATCTTTTTCAGTAAGGCTTGGTTGTGAGATCTTCGTATTAGGTAAGTTTACGCCCTTCTTAGAAGATAAGTAGCCTCCATGAATCACTTTCAATTTTACCTCATCTTTTAAATTTGTTGAAATCACTTCAAACATTAGTTTTCCGTCATCCAATAATATTTGTTCACCGGTTTTAACATCTTGTGGTAACCCGTGGTAAGTTATTGAGACTTTTTCTGCTGTTCCTAAAACCGAATTTGTTGTAATAATAATTTCAGCACCTGGGACAAGCTCAATGTTGTTATCTTTAACTTCTCCTATTCTGATTTTTGGACCTTGTAGGTCGCCAAGAATAGCTGTATGGGTTCCCAATTCTAAATCAATGTCCCTTATGTTCTTTATTACATCAACATGCTCTTGATGGGTGCTGTGCGAGAAATTTAATCGGCAAACATTTACCCCTGATTTAATCAATTTTTTTAGGTTTTCTTTTGACGAAGTAACGGGGCCAATTGTGGCTACTATTTTTGTCTTTCTTTTATTCATTGTTGTTTTTTTCTAAAAAAGTAAATTTTCCTTCGATTTTAGATCTCCAACTTGTACTTCGAAAGCTGTAAGAACAAAAGGAATGGATTTAATTTTAAAAATTAGTTCTTCCAGGTTTACATCGTAGCTTTCTTTTATCAGAAATAAATAATCAGCATGCGAGCGTTCTGGCAACAAATGTCCAGAGCTACTTCTGTTGTTTAACAGAATAAATTCGTTTTCGGTCTCTTCTTGAAAATAGGAATACAGTGCATGTTTACTAAACTCATTTGTTTTTTTAATCAAGACCTCAATTCCTCGCCCTTCTTTAGCTAAAGACAAACGAAGTCGACTATTTAGTCCCCAGCATATTCGGTAATCTTTTTCATGACAACTGATGCCAATAAGCCTAAAATCGTATTCATATTCTTCTTCGAGTGTATACTTCATACGCAATCAAAGATAAATGAATCTAGCATATGAAACGAAGGTGTAGATGAAGGTATTGTTAACAATCAATTGTTTCAATACTATAAATAAGGAATCTTTTTACTTTTTTGCGATTCTAATTTTGGTTCCTGTTTTTAAATTATTTGAATTGAGACTACTATTGTGTCGTTTTATATCATCAACGCTAACACCATTATATTTTTGTGCTATATCCCACATCGTATCTCCTTTACGAATCGTGTAATAGATGTATTCTCCGGAAAACACTTCCTGTACATCATCATTCTTATTTTTAGTTGAGGTAGCATCCTTCTTAGCCTCTTCCATATAGATTAAAAGTTTTTTGCCCGATTTTAAATAATTAGAGGACAATAAATTCCATGCTTTGATTTCTTGTTCTGTACACTTGTATTTTTTCGCTATGGAGCGCATGGATTCTCCTGATTTAACGTAATGTGTTCTCAATATTTTTTTCTGCTTATTTGCTGCTACTAAATATTTGTTTTCCAGAGAAGAATACTTATAAATGGAGTCTTCGTGCATAATGAAGTCTCCAATTAGAAAGTTTGGCAAGTAAATAAAATCAATACTATCGGGTTTTGGAATAACATTAGAAATAAACTTCGGGTTTAGGTATTTCAACTTACTTATTTCATAACCTAACCACTCTTCCAAAACCTCAAACTCTATTCTATCACAAATATGTATTGTGTCTATTTCTAATTCTAAAAACAAAGGTTTTTTAGGAAGTATATTATGCTCAGAAGCATAATTCATTATGTAGTTTACAGCAATAAAAGCGGGAACATAGTTTTTCGTTTCTTTAAATAAATAAGGTCGAATTTCCCAATAAGTAGTTTTACCACCAGAACGGCGAATAGCTTTGTTTACGTTTCCCGGACCAGCATTATAAGCGGCTAACGCCATGCTCCAATCAGCGTAAATGCTATGCAAAAAATTTAAATACTGGCATGCCGCATCCGAAGCTAGGTAAGGGTCAAATCGTTTGTCAACAAAGGATGTAATCGACAAATCATACATCATTCCTGTTTTAGGCATAAATTGCCATAATCCGCCTGCTCCTGCAACGGATTTTGCCTTTGGGTTCAAAGCGGATTCAACAATTGGAAGATATTTCAACTCCAAAGGCATACCGTATTTTATCAAGTACTGCTCAAATATTGGGAAATACAATTCTCCATAAGCTAGCATTTTTGAAGTAAGTCTTTTGCGTTTGTAGGCATACAATTTTATCATTGCAATAGTTGCATCATTCGCAACAAATGAAAATGGTGATTGTTGGTCTAGCTGGCCAATTCTGAATTTAAAAATAGTATCTGAAAATTTCGGAACCGAGTCGGTTGGAAAGTTCAAGATGTTTAATTCACCGGTATCAAGTGTAAAGTGATTCATTTCTCGATAATGAGCCACAAGCATACTGTCGTAATTATCTACAAAAGATAAATCGGGCTTTTCAATAACTTTAATGGTATCAACTATTGCAGTGTCAGCTTGACCATTAAGAGTGGTTATTATAGCCGTTAATAAACCAATTAAAATATGCCGCCCACAAGTATTCATGAAGATAGTTGTTAGTCTAAGCGCATCAATCGATCCGAAAATTCAAATAATTTCGCATCTTCGAAAGACCCAGCCATCAATTGAACTCCAAATGGCAGGCCACTACTGTGCTCTCCTAAAGGCAATGATACAGCAGGTATTCCTGCTAGATTTGCATGAACCGTAAAAATATCTTGTAAATACATTGTAATAGGATCATCTATGTTTTCTCCGATACCAAAAGCCGGAGTTGGAGTAGTTGGTAAAAGAATAAAATCGTAATCGTTAAAAATGGCTTCGGTTTTCTGTTTAATTATATTTCTAACTTTTAGTCCTTTGGTATAGTAAGCCTCGTAATAGCCAGCGCTGAGGACAAATGTTCCCATCATGATTCTTCTTTGCACCTCTTCTCCAAAACCTTCGCTTCGAGAATGAACATAAGTTGTTTCTACGTCTTCTGCTTTGCCGCTTCTATATCCAAAATGAACACCATCATAACGCGCTAAATTGGAAGATGCTTCAGCCGTAGTTAAGACATAGTAATTTGGAACCAGATAGTCTAAATATGGAAAGTCAACTCCATCTACTTGGTGACCTTGGGCCTTTAATTTTTCAATAATTTCAAGTGTTTTTCCTTTAATCTCGTTGTCTAACCCCTGCATGTCTAGACAATCTTTAATATAAGCAATCTTGTGTTTTGGTGTTCTACCTTTTAGTATTCCTTTTGCGTATTTATCAACAGGTTTTGTAGAGCACGTGCTGTCATAGTTGTCGCCTCCAGAAATCACTTCTGTAATCAGTGCTGCATCCTCAATATTATTGGTTAATGGCCCTATTTGATCAAAGGAAGAGGCGTATGCCAATAAACCGTATCTAGAAACTCTCCCGTAAGTAGGTTTGTAACCAACTACACCACAAAAAGATGCTGGTTGACGAATTGACCCTCCCGTATCTGAGCCTAAGGCCGCTAAGCAAAGTTTTGCTTTGACTGCAGCTGCAGACCCTCCAGATGACCCTCCAGGCACTTTGTCGTTTTGAATGGGGTTCAAAACAGGACCATAGGCGCTGTTCTCGTTTGAACTTCCCATTGCCATTTCATCGCAGTTTAGTCGTCCAATAATGATAGCATCTGCTTGTAGTAACTTTTCAACTACCGTTGCGCTGTAAATTGACTCAAATCCCTCTAGTATTTTGGATGAACTAGAGACCTTATGTCCCTTATAGCAAATATTATCTTTTAAGCCAATAACCATTCCTGCTAGGCGCGCAGCAGTTCCCTTTTTAATTTTTTCATCTATCATTTGTGCTTGTTCGATAGCACTTATTTCAAATACTTCTAAAAAAGCATTTAAATTGGAAGACTTAATTTTTTGGATATAATTTTTGGTAAGTTCGACACAAGTAATTGCACCTTTTTTTATATCCTCTCTTACTTGTGCAAGGGAAATATATTCTTTCAAAATAGTTAATTTATTGAGTTAAGATTCCGTCTTTTTTGAGTCGTCTGATTCCTCAGGTTTATTATCATCTGATTCACCGTTGGCAGCTCCTTTAAACTCTTTCACTCCTTTCCCTAAACCTTTCATTAATTCAGGTATCTTTTTCCCTCCAAACAATAGGAGAACGATGATTAAAATAAGGATGATTCCGGGAACCCCCATTTTCTGTAAAAATAACAATGATAATTCCATAGTGTTTCTTTTGGTACCGCAAAGTTAGTAAAAAAGGGAGAGCTATGTGCTATCCTTTCAATAATTTGCGATTCTCACTTATTTTAGTATATTTAAATAATATTATGTTAGTCAGAGCCGTAAAGTGTCGGTAACAAAAAATACTGTATCATGAAATATCGTCGTCTTATTTATACGAGTCAGCCAGTAAAGCAGTTTAATGGGGATGAATTGATTAATCTACTTCATGATGCTCGCGCTTATAATTCTATCGACAATATATGCGGTGTTTTATTGCATAGGCGTGGTTATTTTCTGCAAGTTATTGAAGGAGGCACAGAGCCTATTGAAAACCTATTGATTCGCTTAAGAAATGACCCAAGGCATAAGAATATTGTAATTATTTATGATGGTTTTGTAGATAGGCGTGTTTTCTCGAATTGGGCTATGGGTGTTGCAGATTTAATGTCTCCTGAATTAAGTCTTTTGCCAGGTATTTGTTCAGATTTGTCAGGCAGTCAAGCAGTTAAAGACCTTATTTTGAATCTTCCTGCTGTCGAGGATTTTTTACAGCAAAAAACGGCTTAAGATTCTAATTGTAACACAACCCCCGCTTTCCGGCTCCGATCTCTGCAGAATAATCACGTCTGTTACAACTAAAGTATACATAAATAATCTGTATTTGTTTTTCAAGTCATTTTTCCCTTTGTAAGTTGTCCGTTTTTGCTCACAGATAATCCAACTGTATTTTTCTAACGCAACGCGGTTAGAATATCATTAAAGATCTCTATTAGTGGCATAAAAAGTAAGTAATTCATTCTTCCGGTTTTATGTAAAAGTTTTTGATATAAAATTTAACAAGCCATTAATGTTTAACTTTTTGTCAAAAATGTTAAACATTATTTGTATTTTCGTAGAATGTTTAATCAAATAATGCAAGTATGAACCTATTTAAAAGAAAGTCAAAAAGAGAAAAACTCGAAATAAAATATCGAAATAAACTTGAAGAGGCTTATAAAATGTCAACTGTTAATCGATCAAAATCGGATGAATTGACCTACGAGGCCGAGCAAATTTTAAAACAAATAGAAAATGAAAAATAACATTTTCGGGCTCTTAACACTTTTTATCCTATTTGTTAGTGCTTGCAGTTTAACCAGCGAAAACATGAATTTAATATTTAATTTTTCACAAAGCTCCAAAATGAACGATTGGAAAGTCGTTAACGATGATGTTATGGGAGGAATATCAAGGGCTTCATTTGACTTGAATACAGACGGCGATGCAGAATTTAAAGGAACTGTGTCTACCGCAAACAATGGAGGTTTTGCATCTGTTCGTTATCGTTTCAAGGCAAAAGATATTACGAAAAAAAAAACGATTACCATTCGTTTGAAAGGTGATTCAAAACCCTATCAGTTTCGTGTAAAATCTAAAGCCGCGGATTACTATTCATATATCACAACATTCTCTACAATAGGTGATTGGGAGACAATCCAAATCAATTTAAAGGATTTATACCCAAGTTTTAGAGGCAATAAATTAAATGAAGAAAATTTTAACGGTTCTTCTATTGAGGAAATCTCCTTTTTAATTGCCAACAAAAAAGATGAAACCTTCAAACTTATTATTGACAAAATTGAAATCAATTAAAACGATATGGAAATCTCAAGACAATCTAATATATACAGGTTATACAACCGACAGTTTCTGCCTATATCTCTGAGAGATGCTTGGCGATTTTTCTCTAATCCTCAAAATTTACAAAAAATAACCCCTGAAGAACTCAATTTTGAAATGACCAGTCTGGACGAAGGGAAGGTGTATCTCGGTCAAATAATTACTTACAAGATACGATTAAATAAAGTTTTCAAGATGAACTGGGTTACAGAAATAACAGGTATGATTCATGAAAATTATTTTGTGGATGAACAACGTTTTGGACCCTATAAAATGTGGCATCATCGTCATACGTTTGAGGAAGTTGAGGGCGGTGTTTTAGTGACAGATACCGTGCACTTTAAAATTCCCTTCTCGTTGATTGCTCCGCTTGCTTACAGGTTTTTTGTAAAACAAAATTTAAAACGAATTTTCGACTACAGAACAGAAAAATTAAATGAATTACTTGCTTCAAATCAACTCATATGAAATTGGCTATAAAGATAATTGTTTTTTTATTGCTCAACTTTACTGCACTTGCTATCGGGGGCTTTTTTACTGGTGATGGCGTAGCATCTGAATGGTATTACAACCTCAACAAAGCCCCATGGACTCCTCCAGGCTGGGTTTTTGGCCTGGCTTGGACATCAATAATGGTTTGCTATTCATTTTACATGGCAATTCTGTATAGAGGAGATGACAGACGCAACAAAGTCATCACCCTATATACTGTCCAACTCCTTTTAAATGTCGCCTGGAACCCACTTTTCTTTTATTTTCAAAATGCCTTAATAGCATTATTCTCTATTCTGTTTTTAACAATTATTATAGCTTATTTTTTATTCAGTAATATAAAAACAATGCGATGGACTAGCTTGTTAATTTCCCCCTACGTTATCTGGTTGTGCATTGCCACATCTTTAAATCTTTATATTGTAATTTATAATTAATCCATGAAAGAATCTATTGCGATATTTTGGTTTAGAAGAGACCTTCGACTTGAAGATAATACTGCTCTAAATGCAGCTCTTTTACAGCATGAAAATGTGCTGCCAATTTTCATTTTTGATACCAATATTTTAGATGAGCTTGAGGCAACTGATCCTAGGGTCTCTTTTATTCATAGCACATTGGAATCTATGCACAAGGAGCTACTCAAGGTTGGATCTGGAATCACCTGTTTTAATGGGAAAATTGAGACTGTGTTCAAACATCTAATTGAAAAATACAATGTCACGGATGTATTTTTTAATAAAGACTATGAGCCCTATGCATTGAGTAGAGATAAGTCCATTCAAAACATGCTTTATGCTCAAGGCATTTCTTTGCATACTTTCAAAGATCAGGTTATTTTTGAAGAATTGGAGATTACCAAAGAAGATAAGACTCCTTACACTGTTTTTACGCCTTATAAAAAGAAATGGCTTCATAACTTTAATCCATCGAGCTGCTCCTCCAATTCAGTACTTAACCTCAAAAACTTTTACAAGAACAACACTAGTTTTCCTAGCTTAAGTTCTATCGGATTTAAACCTTCATCACTTAAGATTCCGCCATTCAACTTGACTGTGGTTGAAGATTACAAAAAGTTGCGAGACTTTCCATCAATTAGAGGGACTAGCCAACTGAGCACGCATCTTCGCTTTGGCACTGTTAGCATAAGAAATATAATAAAGAGTTTGAACCAGGAATCTGTTTTTCTAAGTGAACTTATCTGGCGAGAATTCTTCATGCAAATCCTCTACAATTTTCCACGAGTTGTGTACTCTAATTTCAAGGAAAAATATAACCAAATTCAATGGAGAAATAATACTACTGAATTTGATGCATGGATTGAGGGTAAAACAGGATATCCGATTGTAGATGCAGGAATGCGAGAATTAAATGAGACGGGACTAATGCATAATCGGGTAAGAATGATAACAGCTGGCTTTCTGTGTAAGCATTTATTAATTGATTGGAGGTGGGGAGAAGCATATTTTGCTTCAAAATTACTTGATTATGATTTGTCTGCTAACAATGGAAACTGGCAGTGGGCAGCCGGCACAGGGTGCGATTCTGCTCCTTATTTCAGGATTTTTAATCCCAGTGCCCAACAAAAGAAATTTGACAAAGAAGCTATTTATACAAATAAATGGAATCCCGGTTGGGAATTATCATCAATTGTGCCTATCGTAGATCATGCATATGCCCGAAAAAGAGCGTTGGAGACCTACAAGATTGGCCTCGCTAAGATTGTATAATGAGACCGGTAATAAGTTAAAATACTTACTGTTCTATGAAAATACTTTTAACAGGTGCTACAGGTTACATTGGGAAGCGAATTCTTCCTGTACTGGTAAGCAAAGGCTATGATGTTGTTTGTTGTGTTAGAGATAAATCAAGGTTCAACCCTCCGCAGTCTTTGAAGCAAAAAATTTCAGTTATAGAAATTGACTTGTTGAAGACTTCCTCTCTGTCCAAAATTCCAAAAGATATTGATGTAGCTTATTATTTGGTTCACTCCATGGCAACAGCAGATAATTATAAGTTGTTGGAACAAGAATCTGCCATCAATTTTCGTGATAGGCTTTCCAATACTGATGTTAAACAAGTTATATACCTGAGTGGAATTGTAAACGAATCTAATCTGTCTGTTCACCTTTCATCTAGAAAAACGGTAGAAAGAGAGCTTGAAAAAGGTAACTATAATCTAACCTGTCTCAGAGCGGGAATAATTGTTGGTTCTGGAAGTGCTTCATTTGAAATCATGCGGGATTTAGTAGAAAAACTCCCTGTTATGATCACTCCTAAGTGGCTTTTAACAAAATGTTCTCCTATTGGCGTCTCTGACGTGCAAAGTTTTTTAACAAAA
>Ga0315315_10001301_pt1 | contig 22720 bp, 28 predicted proteins | sample M140m3416metaG_FD_203699 | JGI IMG/M metagenome (GOLD analysis project Ga0315315, IMG submission 203699) | Ammonia-oxidizing marine archaeal communities from Monterey Bay, California, United States - M1 40m 3416 | ecosystem: Environmental > Aquatic > Marine > Intertidal zone | place: USA...
AATATTCCCCAAATATATTTATATTATGCAGATTTTCGTAAAGACACTCACAGGCAAAACGATCACATTGGATGTAGAACCATCCGATACAATCGAAAATGTAAAACAAAAGATTCAAGATAAGGAAGGTATCCCACCAGACCAGCAACGTTTGATTTTCGCCGGAAAGCAACTTGAAGATGGACGAACCCTATCAGATTACAATATCCAGAAAGAGGCAACTCTCCATCTTGTCCTTCGACTACGCGGAGGACTTTAAACACTTTAAATAAAGTAATTAAATATATAAATTTTATTACTTTAATGGAAATACCAAAAACTTCTTTTTTCGGTTGGTTGGGTATGGCAGCAACTCTTTTATATAAACTACCACAAGTGTATAAATTATATAAAGGTAAAACCTCAAAGGGGGTTAGTTTAATCTCATATTCAATACAAACAATAAGTTATTTACCATACGCAATACACGGTATAATGATTGACGATTTACCAACTTTCGCAATGGGAGCATTTTCTTTTATATTAAATGTAATATTATGCGGACAAATCGCTTTTTATAATAAATATTATGACCAAATACAACCCGTTACTACAACACAACAACAACCTTCATAGTCGGAACCTCATGTGCAATAGAACTTGTACGATTATAATATGGCGTCGCGATGGCCATAGGTATAGGAACAACAGTAGCTTTTTTATAAACACATCCGTAATAACAATATTTTATACAACCTTTAATTCTTTTAATTCCCTCAATGCCTGATGGACAACATTGAATACAGCACAACGCAATCAACATAACCAGAAGACATATTATCGCTATTCTTGGAATTAAATACTCACCACAAAACCAACACATAATTTAATTAAATATACTTTATTTAATTAACTTTATAATATATATATATATAATGATTGGAGTTTTTGCTGCTGGTGTTGTAGGGTATTATATAGGGTTATATACTTTTTTATGGTCTCAGTTATATACCCCCCATAAAAGAATCAAGGATAAAATAGTTCCAGATAATTTTTTAAAATATAAACAATTATAAATGGCGGATAATGTTGAAAAAAAAGAAAGAGAAATCATTAAATTTTTTTATTTTAGCGAACTTGGTGATTGTGGAGAAGATTACAAAGGACATCAAAAATATTGTGATAAAATGTTGAAAGATGGGTATACGCTTGTAAGTATGACCTCTCTTGGAGATTTAGATATAAGAAGAGATAGTTATGAGGGAACTCTTGTTTATCATTGGAAACTTGTTTCTATTAAACCATTCAAATGATAACGTTTTATATCTGTCTGGTCTTCTTCTTTATCAAAATCCAGATACAATCTAATAGGAACCTTTATTACTGTTGTTTGAATGTCTCCAAATAAATCTATATTCATTTGATATGAATTTCTTTTTAAAACATCTTTTTTTAATCCATTATATACGGGATTTAATTCATAATATTCCGGTTGATTTTTTTTATCCATTAATATATTAACTTAAATATTATTTAATATGTTAACGCATAATGTTGAAAGGAAAACATTTAAGTGAGCCCACCAAAATGTATTTAGCATGGCAATGGTGTCTAACCGAAGAAAAAGCAAAAAGAAGGGATCCTGATGAATGTAAAAGAATATATAAACAATATTTGAAAAGTATTAAAAATAAAAATAAAAATAAAAATCAATAATATATGATTAGAATGATTGTTCAACGAATGATTTCAATTAGAAATTATCACGGCTTTAAAAGAGCCATCAGTCCTACAGATTTTGATGTTGAAAATAAAAAATGGACAAAAAACCATATTACCGAACCCTCATTCAAAGAAAAAGGTGAAAAACAAGGAAAAGATTTATATTTCCCGAAATATGGCGCATCGATATACGACGATAATATTACCGCACAATTCAGAGAACAAAACTCAAGGGAAGATTAATTCTTGAGGGATAATATTAATATTAAAATTGACTTAAAAAATTCTATTTTAATATTGTTAAAGATGAGTAATAGAGAAGATAAATACGAAGACGATTATGGTTTGGTTGGAGACGCCCGCGAGGAATGTTCAAGTGGTAGATCAAAAGGAACCCCCGGAACAAGACCAAATAAAATATATAAAGAAAGTCTCAGATTTAGAAGACCTATGTTATTGGGAACCGCCAATAAAGACGGTCGTCCAAAACAAAGAGTGCCGTATAAATCTCATTGGAGATTGAGAAAAGACACAAGGCGTAAAAATAAAGAAGATTTTGAAAATGGTAAAACTACACCATCAACCGATATGATGAAAAAATTTGGTATTAAAGTAGGCAAACCACAACTTCAAGAATATGAAGGTAAAGGAACAGTTGAAGTTGAATGGGAGCAAAAAAATGGACAAGCATACCATCCAAAAAGACGTTAATAATATTATAAAATTGAAATAAATTATACTTTTTTATTTCAATTAAATGACTACATTACCACATTCTCTAACGAAACATATATTATCATTCATTTTACAACCATATGAAATAAACTTATTGAATAATACCAATTTAGAAATTGAAGATGTAAAAATATTGGAAGATAAACAAAGAAACCACACCTATCTTTTGAAAGAATTCGTGGCTAAAACCAGTTTTTGGAGAGTTAAATGGTTAAATAAAAGTTTTGATTTGGGTTCATCCGGCGATGATGAAGAAGAACCAGAGGTTATAAAATACGAAAGCACAAGGGCACAACTGGAGTTTCTCACAACTTATTGGAATTATCATTACCCATCTTATTTTAACGAAACCGCATTATCAACAGACAATAATAATTGCGAAGAAGAATACCTCACAGATGTTAATAAATGTTCCAGAGTTTTTAAAAACCTTAGGATGCTTAAAAATTATATATGGTCAGTTAAACATAATGGTCTATTTAAACCAGGACTTAAACATAGGTCAAGAGCTGTATGGAAAGGTGGTAATTCTATAGTTATGGAAGGCGACCTTTAAAGCATTTACTAAAAGGTTGCGTTAATCCCATTAATAACGTAGCAGCAGCCAAACCCTGTAAAAATGTATTTCTTCTAACTTTAGCAGATTCTTTTTTAATCGCTTTTTGTTTTTGAGTTAATGAATCTTTGAAAGGCGTTCCAACATTACGTGTCATTATTAAATAATAAATACAACCAAGGCAATAAACAGCCATACCATAAGCTAAATATACTGAAATTACACAATTCATATATATATAATATGTGATTATATTATATATATGCCCAAAACAAGAAGAAAACAAAGAAAAAGAAAATCGCGTAAAAAAAGAGGTGGGGATGTAAATCCATTTATGTTTAAATCTACACATAATGCTAATATGGAAAAAATGCAAATACAAATTGATGATAGAGATGACCGAATACAAAAATTATTAGATGAGACCGTAAAACTTATAAATAGTAACGAAACCGAAAAAGCATTAAAGCAGAATGAACACTCTATAAATATGAAAGCAAAATTATTAAAAGGGATGAAGGAGGTAAAACAACATTTACAAGATGAAAAAGCTGAAGACTTTAAAAACGCCCTTATAGGCGATTTAAAAGAAAAAGAAGGTGAATTAAAAGCTTCAGAAGAAAAATTTCAGAATTGTGACCAGATTAAAGAAGGTTTGGAAGATGCAATCGATGATTTGCAAGAGCAATATAAAAGATTGGGAGAACAATCGGTTGAGGATCTGGAAGAAATTAATAATTTGAAAAGAAGACTTAAAATGAGAAAAAAAATAATTGAAAGATATAAAACAAACCAACTACTCAGATCGAATGTTTTAGATAATATAAGCAGAGCAAAAAAATGTAAGGCTTATAGTAAGGTTCAAAACGATTCAGATGTAGACCACTATGTAAGACGGGAGGCAAGAACAGATTGTCAAAAAAATGGTTGTAAAATTTGTGCTAGTGAATGTGTTCATGAGAATGATGATTGCGATACAGATGAAGAAGAAGATGATGATGATAATGAAAAAGAAGGTGGAGGAAGAAGAAAACGTCGTAGAAAATCCAGAAAAAGAAAAAGTAAAAAGAAAAAGAGAAGACGTAAAAGGAAACGTACAAAGAAAAGACGTAGAAGACGTCGTTAATTAATAAGAAATATAATAATATTAATACAAATAAAATATTATTATAATGGACCTTCCTTTTTTATACATTGTTGACGGCGTTCTAATGCTATCAGTATTTTATGCTTGTTTTTGTGTGAAAACACCAGAAGAAAAAGATATAGATATTCATACACCATTAAAAAATGTAAATTATTTAAATTATGAAGAATGCGAAGAATATGAAGAATCCGAAAATGATGAAATTTCAGCATTAGTATAATTAAACGCTGAATAATTTATTCATGTTATGAACTTCCATCTTATTCTCTTCTTTAAATAAAATCTTCTCTATTAGCTTATCATTTCTCAATCGAATACTATAATTCTTTTGTTTATCTTGACGACCAACACGTCCAAACGCTTGAATCATTTTTTCTTGAGTCATATTCATTAAATCTTTACTCAAATAACCGTGGCAGAATTGATAATTCGTTCCATAAATATAATCTGAACTCGCAATAATCAAATATAATTTTTGTTGTTCCGCCATTTTTTTCATAATATCAACATATTTTAAATTGTCGTGTGTGGTAAAAACACCTATTCCCATCATCAACAATACCTTCCATTCTCTCTGGATATCTAATAACATTATTTTTTGAACAACATCGTCATCCAAATCAGAAACAAACCCCCTTTTACTTTTATTTTTATCACACCAGAATTTGAAATGTTCTTCACTATTCGGTATGTATTTTTTTTTTAATTGAACATCAGACAATCTGGATTTCAATTGCCTAACCTTCTCAATGAACGCCATTTGGTATTCTTTTTCTCTACTATTTTCTTTCACTTCTCTATCAAGTTTTTTCTCGTCTAATTTAGCCAACCTATGGTCCTCTTCTTTCGTAATTAGTTCTAATTCTTTCATTATATTATCGTTTTTAACTATTATATTCATCAATTCTAACAATTCCTGATCCGGTATGTTTGTAACTCTCAAATAAAACTTAGCAATCTTTTTAACATCATTCGTTATAAATATAGTTGGTCCGTCCGTTAATGTATGAGCATCTTCTGTGGTTATTTTTATAACCGACTCGTAATCTTTATCTACCTTCAATGATTTTCTTATTTTCTGTAATCCCTGCTCTTTCATCTTGGATAATAATTTTAAATAATATAATTTTAAAGACATTATGTTTATATCCGATATATCATCAAAATAGTTATTCATTTTATACGGCTCTTTTATTAAATCTTTCTTATGCATTTTCAATATAAATTTAGATATTTCATTAACATCAAAATGTCTCAACATTGTTTTATTACTATTCAAATATTTCACACACTTTTTCAAATCCTTGCAATTATCAAATTCGAAATGAGGCATCAATGTATCGCCATTTGATTTCAATATAGGTATGGTTTTTTGACATTCATAACTAACCACATTAACCTTCTTACCATTTGGAAATTTTCTAAGATAACTCATAATCATTGGATGTAATTCCTTGTCGTCTGGTAGAGTCGCTGAAGATAATACAATATTTGGTATTTCGTTCTCTTTCCAATTCTTCTCCAATATGTTATGAAAATCGTGCGATTCATAATCTAATGTTATCGTGGGTTCATCCCAATACCACAACAAATCTTTAGCCTCATTGAAAGCTAACATATATCGCATAGCATATAAATATGATTGAACATCCGAAATGATGACTTCAACTTTATCACCAACGCTATTATCAACCCTGAAAATACCTCCAGTCCTCCTGTTTCTTACAATATCTTTCGCCGCAAAATAATGTAATCTAATATCGGATGTATCCCTACACCCAAACGCGATTGCTATTGGTATTTCTGTAGATATACACGACTTCGCCAATTGTAATCCAATATGTTTAGCAGCACAAACAAATATAATGCGTTTTTTTATACCTAACGGAGTCAGTGTCTTCCCTGTACCTGTGGGTGCTTGATATAATATCATATAGCCATTATTATTATTTATGGTTTCTAAAATCGTGCTTTGATGTTCATATAATTTCACATCGCTGTATTTTAACATCATATCGTTCCTTTCAATAAACTCATGCGCATTTTTAATTAAAGAATCATATTTAATTTCGCTTTTATACTTCGTTAATATCATATTCACATATTCTAATACATAAGTATTCAAATGGACAATATTATTTTTCAATAACTGTGTTAATGTATAATAATGCTCACAACTATATTTGTTTTCAAAGAACAATTTAATATTTTTTAAAAGTATATATTCGTATAATTCATCTTTCAATTTCAAAATCTTCTTATTTACATTCTTCATTCTCATTTCGTCTATTTTTTTAAGTTTCGTTTTTTTCTTTCTCTCAACATTATACGATTCATTATACTTTTTATTTATATTTCCAATCTCCTTTTGAAAATATGTAATATATACGTAATGATGGAAAGGCTCCATATTATCATTAAACATTTTCATGTATTTCAATAAACTATTTGAATTATTAAATGATACCCCTATATCTTTCCTACTATCAAACAATAGTTTCAATATTGCTTTTTCTTTTGGGGAAACTGGAAGTTCCAAGAAGTCCCATTCGTTTTTGGTGAGTTTTGTTTGCGATAAGTCCATGTTTGTATTGATATAAAAACCATATTAATATTAAATCAATTTTATAAATATTAAAATTGATTAAAAAGAATTTTTATAGATATATATAAACATGTCAATGATTTTCTCTGTTGAGGGTAATATAGGTAGTGGTAAATCCACCCTAATTAAACATCTTAAAGAACAAATGAAAGAAATGTGTGGATTTAAAATAGTTTATTTAGAAGAACCTGTTGATATATGGCAAACTATAAAAGATTCTCAAGGCAATGATATTATAAAACGATACTACGAAGACCAAAAAAAATTTGCATTCCAATTTCAAATGATGGCTTATATTACAAGAATCACACAACTTAGAAAAGCAATCCAACAACATAAAAATTGTATAATTATAACAGAAAGAAGTATTTTAACAGATAAAAATGTATTCGCAAAAATGTTACACGATAATGGAACCTTGGATGAAATATCACACCAAATTTATCTTAAATGGTTTGAAGAATTATCCATGAATTTGGAAATAAATTCGTCCATTTATATAAAAACCAATCCTGAAACATCATTAAAACGTGTATTGAAGAGAAATAGACCTGGTGAAACAATATCTATCGATTATTTAAAAACATGTCACGAAAATCACGAAAAGTGGTTACAAAAGGATAATTTAGTTTTGTTATTAAATGGGGAAACAGAATATACCAATGAAATTCCATGGGCGTGGTTATTGGCTATTAAAACACATTTAAACAATATGGTAGAACCATTGGCTAATCTTGATAAAGTTTATAATTTATTACACGAACAGCATTGGACTATAGGATGTTAATCTATATCACCGTTTTTTAATAAATAATTAAATGCTGAATGTCCTCTATATTTTAAATGATCTAATTCAAATGAAGTAGTCGGAAAATTATCATTTCCATATATATCTTGTAGTAATAACCATTCAAATACTCCTCCAGGATATAAATAAATATTGTAAAATCCCAATTTTATCAACTGGTTGTATTTTTTATATATAGTTTCATCGGCAGCATTCTTTCCATATATTATTATTCTTAAATTTGTATTATTTAAATTGCTATTTATTACAGATATTTCTTTATCTGGTGATATAGTTCCTTTTATTAAGCAGTTCTGTTCCTCTATTTTTAAAGTGTTTATCAATAAATATTTATTATTGGTTATTATGGTTTGTTGAATATCTTCGAAATTCACCTTTTTTATTGATTGTGATTGTCCCATTAAAATTAATTTAATATAGTTGATTAATTTTAATTAATAATTATTACTAATCTATTTATTTTTCATATCTTTGTAATATTCGCATAAATTCCCAATAAGGAAAACCTTCTTTCATCCACATATTTTTTGTTACTACATTTCCAAAAGGAACTATACAACTTCCCGGACTTTTGCCTTTATTTTTATTAGGACAATTGTTAGCTTTTCCATCAGGATGTGTTACTGGAGCACAACCTTCTTGACATTCTCCTCTTGGAACTAAACTACAAGACGAACATTTCCCATTTACAGGCAAATGAGCCATTGAACTTTTTTTAGCTAATCCGTAATTTCTTAATGTTCTTCCAACGCCCATAAATGGGGCACATAATAATGTTTCGTCTCCTAAATCCGATACACCATTTATTTTCAACATTCTCTTTTTGAATTCTGGCCATTTATTTTTCCATTTCTTGTCTCCTCCGCCACGATATATATCTCTACTATTTTTCACAAATCTCCAAAATGGGAAAAAATCCTTTTCGTAATCTGCTTTTTTCACCACTTTACCTCCTCCCCAATCGTGTCCTATATTATCTTTACCAGCCAATCTTGTTCTATTTAAATTCGTATCTTTCATAAATTCATTATCAACTCCCAAACTATCCTGACTAAATACTACTTTCTGTTCATCTTTACTTATAGTAACTTTTTTATGAGAACGCTTCATTATTTCTACAAAATCTTTCCAACAAGGTTTTTTCATTGGTATTGTTGATACACTTGGACTTGTACCATAACAATTTTCATACAATTTTATACCTTCGTCATAAGTATCTACATTAGATGCGGCTGTTAGTTTATCAGCACGGTTTTTCACAGCCCTCAATTTTTGAACATATTCATTGGGTTTCCATTTATAAAATGTCCCCGATGTCCATTCTTTCCCAACCCCGTGTTTTTTCCTTGTGTCTGCTCTTACAGTAGCTTTTATATTATCCGGATGTAATCTACCTTTTGGACGACAACCGGATTGTTTATATAAATTTACTAAACAATCCCTTGGTCTCTCTTTCTTTTTTGATTCATCTACAAATCTATCTTCACAAGAATCTACATCTCTCCCAAAGCACATTTTTGTAGAATCTTTCGCATCTTTATAATTAGATGAACTCGTCATCCCCAATATACCATACATAGAATTCAAAACATTCGAATAACTATCTTTTTGCCAATTTTTTATTACATCGCTACCCTTCTTTCCCAAATCTGATGAGCGCTCAACAATATTTCCAGTACAACCCGATTTTTTCCATAAATTATTCATACAAGCATCACTATGTGGTCCTGTATTCATAGTAGGTCCCATACAAGGAAATTTTTGACCGAATTTCTTACATTCACCAACTTCAACTAATGGACCATTCATGCCAGCAAATTCTGGGTCATAACAATAATCTTGACCAGAACCCATTTTACCATGACTACCTTTTAAACCCTTTGTATTTTTTGTTCTATGTGGGTCTTGACCGCATTTTAATCCAGGAGCACAATCCTTATCAGTATCACAATCCCCCGTACCAATACCGGCGTGTGGTTGACCCCCGCCATTCCAACCCAACCATCTTACGCGCGTTCTAACCCCTTTATATGGCCAATCGCATTTATCATCTTTATATTTTGGGTGGAAACCACCATCCTTTAACTCTTTAGCCATACCGGTTCCCGTAACTGGACACCAACCACACTTATCGGATACACTTGTGTCTCCACAATCTTTCATTCTTTTACAATATGCCCTATCCTTTGCTTTTTGACATTCAAATGCTACATTTGGTCCAGGCGGTACCCAAGTATTTTTTTGACCTCCCCCACCACATACATCATTCGAAAATTTGCCTGGATTATTAGGATCAGCAGGAGCCTTCTGTCCCCCAAATATTATTTTATCGGAATCCAGGCAATAACCACACCCTTCTCCATTTTCATCTGCCCCCTCTAACATAGAACACTGTTTCAATTTATTAATCCGATTACATTTTTCTACTTTTTTTTGATATTCGGTTTTTTCTTGACCATATGCCGAATAATCTTTCTCAAGACCCAATTTACCACTATCATAATTTGTTTTGTATTTATCCTCGCTAATTTTTAAAAATACCGTATCACCATGCGCACCGTCTTCTAATGTCTTTAATTCGCGTGACCCAAAATGTTTTTGTTGTTTTTTTATATATTTCTGTGATTCGTCATAATTAGCTTCTTTCATTTGTTTAAGAATATCTCCATCAAGACCTTCTTTAACGCTATCACCGAACCAATCAATAACTCTTGTATAATAAAAATAAACAGAAACCAATATGATTAAACCCAATAATGCTAAAATTCCATATTTATATTTCATTAATTATATATATAATTAATTATATTAATTATTATTAATTCGCATTAATAATAATAATTAAATTAACTGTCATCTTGAAATGTTCTACAACAATGTGCTCCAGATTTACCCCTATAATTCCATCCATTATAATATTTTCTCCAATGACCACCGCACCACCAACCTCCCCAACGACCTACCCAAAATCCTTTACCCCCATCATTTGTCCATCCGGATCTACATATATTATGTCTTCCCCCTCTCCATTTTTTATATGTATGTTTATCGCATAATTCTAAACCTTGTCTTTTACACGCTTTTTCCGCCGATTTCTTATTTTTATAAGGACACCATCTATGCCATAACCACCATCTGCCCCACCACCAATATCTATAAAAGGGGTAACAATGACCTAATGTTCTAACGTATTTCTTTTGTTTTGGCGCTATATATAATTTATTCCTCCACGTTTTAAATTTATCATTTTTTTTTCCTACAGCCTTTTGACCAAAATCCGTAGACATAAAACACGGTCCCTTTTTCCCTTCTTTTAATACTTTACCATTATGTCTTCTTGGTCTATTCACATATTTACAATTCTTTTTTTTTAAACACTCCTCTTGACATTCTTTCGCATTCATATTATTCCCTAATTTTGTATACCCATTCTCAGCCAATAGCTCATATCCTTCTTGCATGTATAATGTATGTGCTAAAGGTACTAAAATAAATAACAATAATAATATTACCCCATATCCAATTTTCATATATTTATTACTGATATAATATTAATTATAATTATTAATTAATATTAATCACCATTTATTCATTTTCATACAAGTTTTCTTTTGTCCTGGTGATGGGTCTCCTCCAAATGTAGCCGAATTACATTTTAATGCTGACCCATCTCTTCCTGACCTATATACCCATCTATCACCCTTTCCATATCTAACCAATCCCGATGTTCTACAAGTTCCACCTTCATCCGCACATTTAGTCCAAGATTTAGGTCCGTATGAACCATCTTTGGGTTGTGGATTAGGCCTTCCATATTTATTATCGGCCAATACATTCCCATTTGCTTTTGGTCCAGCAAATACACGATTTCTACAACCACCATAATACGACCACCACCAATTAACTCTTCTTGGAAATGATTGTCTCCTCCATACATCTCCTTTCTTTCTTCCCTCGTCTTTAGTATGTCCTTTATCGTGGTGTTGGAAAAACCTACCAAATGTATTACTACAGAAACATTGACCATACCATTGTAAACCAAAATATTTATAATCTTTACATCTCCATTGACAAACTCTGGCGTCATTACCAGGTCCCCAATACGCTGTCCTTCCCTTATATCTATTCAAATCTCTTGCCCATTTTCCACGCATTTTACTATTTGGTTTTGTTCTTTCCGTATAATCCTTCGTAAATTTCTTTCCATACGGCGAGCTCCATCTTTTACTTAAAGCATATTTATTCATCCACCAATTATCACCACAATCTTGGAAATCTCCTATATATTGCATATCCTTCTTAGGGACTTTTCCTTTCTTATCATATACTTGTCCTCCCCAAAAATTACTTGAACCCCACCATCTCCAATTGTTTGATTTATATCTATCTGTAGTAATTGGACAATAACCTGAATTATAACTTGTAGATGTTCTACATCCCAAGCCCCAACCACCGTATAAATTCGTTGCTCCAAATGTAAATCTATTACAATTCTTATCTTTTGAACAAATATCCGCACATTTTGATACTGGCCAATGTCTTGATTTCCACCCGTGCCATTTATATCCATACCAATCGCAATCGCCACCCTTTGAATATACCTTTGATTTCTCAAAATTAGCTTCCAAACAAGTCCCCGTTCCCGTTTTACCTTCTTTGGCTTTACATTGCTTTTTAAATTTATTCAATGATGGGGCATCACCAACCTTCAATACTTTACTCTCGCACCATCCTGATGATTTTTTACAATAATAAGATTCCTTTGCTCCAAAATAATATGCTTGTCTTCTATCATCATTCATAGCCTGTTGTTCGATTAATTTTGCTGGTTTTGTATTCATATTCCATAATTGTACCTTAGCACCCTTTAATCCACAATTACCCCACATACAATCCGCTCTACCATATACTACAACCTTAGTTACATTATATAAATTGCTTCCATTGGATTTCTTTGGTAACCTAACCCTAACCCATTGGTCAAGACCACCCTTCGTATGTGCTGAATTACCTTTTCTATAAGACATCCACCATCTATTATAATCTTTCTTATTCCCATCCATAACTCTTTTAGCAGGCGCAAACCACCAATAATACGATGATGATTGTGACGCATCCCCTCCACTCAAATTAATTTTTCCGTTTTTATCATAAACTTCTATTTCTTGAACTTGTACATATCCCGTTTTTTGTATTTGAACATGAGTTACTCCTGCTTTACCTTTAACATCTGGTTTTGTTGCCTCTGTGAAATTTTTATTAATACAAGGGTCAAAATTACATCCTATCGTATGTGTTAATTTCGGGCAACCCACACCTCCGCGTTTAGGTGGATACAATATAGTTCGCGTTTTCGTTTTCTTCCCTCCTCCGCATTCTTCTGTACATTTACCATAAGCAGACCATTTTGATACTACACAATCTTGTGGTGGTGGATATTTATCTAATAGATTATTTAATACAGCATTACAACTCCTTCCACAAAGTGAGTTCCCCGAAGAACATCTGGTTTTTATAACTAATTTGGTACCATTAACTAAACCTTCCCCGTCGCCTAAACTTTTTCTGGACGCATCTGTCGCTTTTCTTCCTGGCCAACCAAACATCTTCTTCTGTTGATCTTGATTCATCCCCATTCTATTTAATGTTTTACCCCCCTTAATATATTTCGTCCACATAATCCCCCATAATCTTTTCTTTGCACGATAATCCATTAAATATCCCCACATTACTCCCCCATTCCAATCCATAGTCACATAATCCCCTTCTCTTATGCCGTCCGGTTTAGGAGGATCTTGACCATAACATGCTTGCGATGCTTTCTTCTTCGCCGCATATTCCCTAACGTTTAATATCTCCTTATTAGCACCCCTCACATATCCTTGCACTGTATTATCATAATCTTTCATGTCCCCTCTCAATAACGCATCTTTTTCTGAACCCCTTAATCTTTCCGGATTCTTTTTCCCCGCACTATCGCATCCACCCTGCTTCCATTTTTTATTTAAACATAATTTCCTTGCTTCTAACGTTTTATCCACGGGATATAAATATTTTTCGTTACAAGGATCTGCTGTCGATTCTTTATTATGGCATAGTGGATAATTCTTTATTACAGAAACTATGTCCCTACTTTCTGTTTTTTTAAATAAATTTTTAAATTGTGTCCCTATTTCTTTATAACCCTGTCCTTTTTGCGGAACTAAATCATCTATAGGGTTTCCATATGGTTTTGTTCCTGTACAACCAGAATTTTTCCATAATTTAGCATAACAATCTCTTGAATGCTTCCCTTCTCCATGATATGGAGTAATACACGGATGTTCCTTAGCAAACGCAGCACATTGCGCACCCTTCAATAAACCTCCGTTATAATTACAACTATCTTCTTTATATTTCGGCATTAACTTTTTCCCAACTCTTTTCATGGCCATTATTTTCCCCGTTGTTGGACAATAGCCACATTTGTCTGCCGCTTCACCATATAAATCCCCACAACTTAAAATATTATTACATAATGCTTGTTCTTGTAATTTTTCGCAACCCGCTTTCGTATTTGAATATTTACCAGGCTCGCATACATCTGTTAGTGGTTGTGTTCCAGCTTTATTTGACGTAGTATACGCACCCGATGATAGACAATAACCACATTTCCCATCTGTTAAATCTCCACATTTACTCGTCATTAAACACTGTTTTTGTGAATCAGCCATATCTGTCTTTTTAGCCACTTCTACGTGTGAATCCTTCAAAGTTCTAATATTACCTGATAAATCCTTTACATCACTATTTTCCCAACCAGCCGGAGTCAATTGTTTAAACGATGTAAGTTCTTTGTCCACATCCATCATCCCTTTTGGGTCATCCTCCCTATGGCCAAAATGTTTCCCTCTCCCTTTTATATAATCCATTTCCATATCGGCCTGCTTATCAAATGATGGCATCGTTGCTTTATTCGCAGTCATCCCTTCTTTTTTATCTATCACTTCTCGTGTTAAATTACTCAGAGGAGTTCCGTATATTCTATCTGCTGCTTTTCTAGCCAGATTAGGGAAAGGAGTACATCTATGAACTATCCAACATTGATTATATATTAAATATACTAATATCACTCCTGCTAATAATCCTAAAACTAACAGTTTCATTATATATTATTTATTAATATTAATTATTAATTATTAAATTTAATTATTTTATAATTAATTTGTTCATTTGAAAGATACTACAATCTCTACCGATTCACGTTTTATGCTCTTAGAAGCAGACACCGATAACTCCTCCCTCGTTTTTCTTGTCTGTTTCCCCTTCTCCTTTCTATTTTTTGTTGTACTATTTCTTTTATTCATATCTTTATTTATTTCATCATAATGTTTTAATACATAATCCAAAATCTTATTCTCCAATATCCATCTAAAAAAATTCAATTGTCCTATTGTCGTTTGAACATATGTTTCGTTAGTATACGGTATACTTATCCTATCCCATCTACAAAATGGGTCAAATCTCTTTTTGGAATATGCTTTCAATTTCAATTTATAATCAATATATACTTTAAACCTGTATTCTTCCCCCTGGGAATTTTTCAACATATAGACTGTGAAATGTTTTTTACTGTAATTTGTAGCAAACCAATCTATTAGTCTTAATGATACTTGCGATTCGCCATTTATTATTTTCAATATTTTTTCTAAATTATTATTCTCTTTATAATATTCCATCAAATTATTTAATAACAAACTATTCTGTGTCTGCAAATTCTGTTGCGCCATATAACTTAACTATCCTCATTTTTTTATATTATTAATTACACTATTCCTTTTTAAAATTACTCATTTTTGGCCTCAAAAATTCATCCTGGATTCTTAAATCTTCTAAATAATCATTACCCACCATATATGGATTAATCGATACACTTGCGGAAGGATCTCTACTCGCTATTCTATCGGAGACTATAGATTTACTATTTTCTGATTTTTTTATCATGGATGTTTCTAATTCCCCCTGTTCAAATGTTATTTTATTCTCTATCTGTGATTTATACATTAAATTATGCGTCCCTCTCCACGAACTAACTGTATAACCCCCTTGGCTCATTTATATTGTATTATAAAAATTATATAAACATTATCCTTATTAATTTTTTATATGAAAGACGCTGAAAGAAATAAGTTATATACAATCACCGCATTATTAGATTCAGGTTTAATTTACTTATGTACAAAGAAAAAATTACCTTTTATAGATAAATTTTGGTGTTATACAGTCCTTTCCACCCATGGTATTTTTTATTATGCTTTACATAAAAATAATAGACCACTTTTAGATAAATTGCATTATTGGGTATTTTTACTTCCTGTAATATCCACTTTCACCAAGACAATTTATCCTAAAATTTTGTCTTTATTTTTAATTTTACTTATTCAATATTTATGGGTTATTGAAAATAAATGCATTTTAAATGAAGAAGGAAAAACTTTGGGATTCGGTGGAGTAACTACCATTGTAACTGTATCATTAAATACTATCCTATCATTTCAAATTGGTAAATTAATATGATTATACTATATATATATGAATTTTATGGATATATTTAAAAATAAAAACTTTTTAGATATGATTACAAAATTCCACGTTTATTCCATCGCTTTTTGTACTATAACTTTCTTACTAGCGTATGTTATACCTTTAGCCACCATCATTTCTAATCAACCCAAATTAGTAAATGACTATTACTATAAAAAATTTAATGAACATTTTATATTTGACTTCTTTCTTGTTGCGGGTTATTTGTTATTATTCGAATTTTTAAAAAAATATACCGATATCAACCAATATATATTAATGTCTTTGATATGCATTAGTATTGCAATAACAGCTTATGTATTGATCGTTCACGTCTTCAAAAATAAATCCTCTTTCTTTTATGATTGGTTCACTAAAGCCGGTATTTTTAGAGCAGCAACATACGATATTATTCTTGTTAATTCAATATTATTTGTTTATTCTTTTTTACTCAAGAAACTTAAATAATTATCTCACACATTATTATATGATTTTAACATATAATCAAAAACTTAAAGTTCTTTCTTTGATTTTATATGGTATAGCCCCAATAGCCATTTTATATTGTATTAAATCCCCCGAATTAAGATTTTTTACTATTAGTATTTTGGCCATATTGGGTATTTATTTATATGATAAAAAAAATTACCAATATTACATATGGATAATGTTGTTTCTACCATTATGTGAAGCTTTTGTTGTAACATATTGTACAGATACTTGGGCTTATAAATCTCCAAGTAAAATAGGCGTACCAATTTGGTTATTTCCTTTATGGGGATGCATATTGGTGAATTATTTGGGTGTTTATAATTTAGTAAAGGATAATGATTTTTTTACCGCTCTATTAAATTTACATAAATAATATATTTAAAGTCTTAAAATATATTATTATATATGTATTTTGATATTATTGATGATTTCCCCACAATTAATAATCTTTACGACGATAGTGTAAAAGTTCTATTTTGTTATTTGTTAATTCTATTTTTCATAAAGCTTTTTCTTTGTACATGACTTATTTCTGTTTTACTATTCGCATTTGTTTTGCAAATTTAAACTTCTCATCATCCATAGTGCCTCTTTTTAAGTTACATTCTAAACAACATATTACCACATTATTTTTATTATGACCTTCATCATTATCTTTTCTGTCTAATGTCCATTGTTTTTTCTCTCTTACATTTTCATACATTAATTTACAATCGCATCTACAATAAAAGCATTTTAATTTTGATATCACTAATTTTTCAACTGTATCTTCATAAGATATGAAATAATTAATATCATATATCTCATTTTTATTGTCTTGGCTTTTATAACTTAATAATTTACGTTTAATCTCTTTCTCTACAAATTTATGACCTTCATATTCTTCATTTAAAAACAATCTATTTAATAATTCTATTTGTTTTTTCATATCAATATCTTTTAAATATTCTATATTATTCCATTTTTTAGATTCTAATCGTTTTTTCTCTTTTTTTGAAGAAAACGAATCTATATTTCTTTTTCCAGTTATTAATATTTTCTTTTTCATATATGTATATAAACAAAACAACATAAACTCTTTTCGTTATTATATATATATGAATGAAATTATAAAAGCCGAAAAACCAAAAAAAATAAAGCAAAAAATAAGCGACGAATGTATTGAATTGAAAAATATTAAGTATCAGACAATGTTAATTAATAACACCAATGTAACAAATATAGTAAAAGGTAAGGTTGAAAATATTGATAATTTTCTGAATATGGAAAAACAACATAATCAAAAACAACCGTGGTGCAAACTTGGTGACGGCACTAAAATAAAAAAAATTTATGATTATGTGAATGAATACACCGCTAAAAATAAATTAAATGATGATGATAAAAAAAAACTTAAGTTATACCTTAAAAAATGTATGGATAGAAAAAAACTACAACGTGTAAGAGATGTACAATATAATATTATCACACAGAAAATAACCAATATACCCGGATTAATTTTTCACAAAGAGAAAAATAAATTTACTCTTAAAAATGTTGATAAAAAAGGCTCCACCTTAAAAAGTTTGGCTCCTAAAAAAAGGAAAAAAAAGAAAAAGGGAAAGGAAAAAAAAGATAAGGGAAAGGAAAAAAAAGATAAAGGAAAGGAAAAAAATGATATATCAAAAGTATAATAAAATTGATATAAATAATAACTTATATCAATATTAACTATATATGCGAATATGTTCCGCAGAACTTACACCACTTGAAAATATTATACATGATATTAAAGCACCCCCTAATACCAATTTCGAAGATACACAAGATTATTATGATTTAAAAGAAACTATTTGGATATTTTTACATGATTATTTAAAGGGTCATTTAGATATTTATAAGGATAAACATTTTGACGAAATAGTTAGACAAAATGTATATGATTCTATGTATGTGTGCTATTTTGAAACATTTAATGATATTGAATTAAAAATAGATATTGATGATATCATCGAAGAAGTTACAGAAACATATTTCATTGTTAATAATAACCCCAGGTCATACAAAAATAGTTTTATTCACCACGCCCCCAATATTGAAAAAATAGACAAACTATTAATATACTATCAAACGCAAGAGCAACCCGACCAAAAAACAGACGCGTGGTATAAATTTAGATATAATGGTTTAACCGCAAGCACTATTTATAAAGCTATTGATTCACAAGCCAATATTAATAGTATTATTTTTGAAAAGTGTCAGCCTATAAAGATTCGCTCCAATAGTGTTAATATAAATACACCTTTCCATAATGGTCATAAATATGAACCGTTATCTATCTTATTATATGAAAATTGGTTTGATACTAAAGTTGGCGAATTCGGCTGTATTAAACACAATGAACATTCGTTTTTAAGGGCATCTCCTGACGGTATAAATATTAAAAGAGATAATCCACTTTACGGACGCGCACTTGAAATTAAAAATCCCGTAAGTAGAAAATTAACAGGAATTCCAAAAAAAGATTATTGGGTTCAAATGCAAATGCAAATGGAAGTTTGGGACTTGGATGAATGCGATTTCTTTGAAACTATATTCCATGAATATGAAACCGAAGAAGACTTTTTAAAAGCTGGCGATTCATTTAATAAGACTTCAAAAGATAAATATAAAGGGGTTATTGTAATGTTTAACGACGGAATACAACCTATATACGAATATTGTCCTGTAGATTTTAATAAAGAACAATTTGATAAATGGTATGATGATATCATGGATAAGCATAACAATCATTCTTGGATTAATAATATCTATTGGTTTTTAGAAGATTATTCTCTCGTTTTATGTCCAAGAAATAAAGCTTGGTTTAATGAAATATTTCCACAATTGGAATTAGTTTGGAATACTATCCTTAGAGAAAGAAATACTGGCTATGACCATAGAAAACCCAAGAAAACCAATAGAAAGAAGAAAAAAACAGAACCTATCATTTTTAAAATCCCAACACAATCTTTTGATGAATTACCCTATTAATTTTTAGCAACAAACCACCCAATCCTTCCTTCTTGAATTGCTGGAATACACATCTCTGGTTTTTTAATAGGACTTTTTTCTATTCCATATGGACACATATTTGGTCTAAAATCTTTCCCCCCACATGGCGATTTAGACTGTCTATTATTTGTATATTGTTTAAATGATTTAATATGTGATTTTGGAACTTTATTTGCTTGATCTTCATAACTTAATATTTCAGGACCCTTCCTTTCAAATATACTATCTAATAATAACGAATTATGAACTTCCGGATAATGTGGTGAATTTGAAAATCCTTCCATTATTTCTTTTCTCCTTTTTCTCATATCCATATATCCTACCACTATCATTACTATGCCTAAAACAAATCCTATTATTAATATACACTGTATATGATCTACAGTAATTATCATATATATATTAAATATGAAATAATTAAATTATTATAACTATTTAAATATTTCCATTATAACATATATATTATGTATCAATCCGAAGAAGAATATGTATTAAAAAGAAATGGTGTTACCGAAACCGTTTCTTTCGACAAAATTTTAAAACGCATCAAAACGTTAGGTGACGAAGCAGGTAATTTATCTATTAATTATACCACTTTATGTAGAAAAATCATTGACCAATTATATGATAAAATCCCTACAAGTGAAATTGACGAATTAACAGCGCAACAATGTGCTTCATTGGCCACAACAAACGCTGATTATGGTGTATTGGCTGGGCGCGTTCTCGTTTCGAATCATCAAAAAAATACTGAAGAAGATTTCGCTATTATCATTTCAAGATTATATGATTATGTTGATATACACGGTAATCATCATCCTTTAGTAAGTAAACAATTATCCGAAATCGTATTAAATAACGAAAAACGTATTCAATCTTGGTTTGATTTTGATAGAGATTATTATTTAGATTATTTCGGATTCAAAACTTTAGAAAGAGCTTATTTAATGAAAATTAACGGTGTAATCGTTGAACGCCCTCAACATATGTGGATGAGAGTTGCTCTTGGTATTCACGGAACAGATATGGACGCAGCACGATTGACTTATAATTTAATGTCTCAAAAATATTTTACTCACGCTACCCCAACATTGTTTAATGCTGGAACTCCCCGACCACAAATGTCCTCTTGTTACCTATTGTCTATGGAAAAAGATTCAATTAATGGTATTTATAATACATTACACGATTGTGCTTCAATTAGCAAATGGGCTGGTGGTATCGGTATGCATATTCATAATGTTCGTGCTGAAGGAAGTCACATCAGAGGCACTAACGGAACCAGCAATGGTATTGTCCCTATGTTACAAGTGTTCAACTATACCGCGCGATATGTAGATCAAGGTGGTGGTAAAAGAGCTGGTTCTTTCGCTATCTATCTTGAACCATGGCACGGCGATATTGAAAGTTTTTTAGATATGAAAAAAAATCATGGTGATGAAGAATTGCGCGCCAGAGACCTCTTTTACGCACTTTGGATCCCTGATTTATTTATGGAAAGAGTTAGAGATGATAGAGAATGGACACTAATGTGTCCAGATAAATGTCCCGGATTAAGCGATGCTGTCGGAGAAGATTTTAAAGAATTGTATGAAAAGTATGAAAAAGAAAATAAGGGTATTAAAACTGTTAAAGCAAGAAAAATTTGGTTGAAAATACTCGATAGTCAAATGGAAACAGGTGTCCCATATATGCTTTATAAAGATAATGCTAATCATAAATCAAACCAGAAAAATCTTGGCACTATTAAAAGTAGTAATCTCTGTTGTGAAATTATGGAATATAGTGATGATAAAGAAACCGCTGTTTGTAATTTAGCTTCCATCGCATTAGGAAAATTCGTTACTTACGGCAATTTTGAAATGGGCACGCCCGATATTAAACTTTATACTAAAAATAATTGTAAATGGTGTAGAAGAGCTAAAAGTTGGTTCAAAATTAGAAATATTGAATATAATGAAATCTTCCTCAAAGATGATGAACTTGAACAATTTAAAAAAGAACACGATGTTGAAACTGTTCCATTAATTTATGTTAACAACAACAAGGTTGGTGGTTTTAAGGAGCTAAAAAATTCGTCTGCTTTTATGCCCAACTTTGATTATGATTTATTGCATCAAATTACAAAAGTTGTTACTGAAAATCTTAATAAAGTCATCGATAAAAATTTCTATCCTACTAAAAAAACCAGGACTTCTAATTTCAAACATAGACCCGTTGGTATAGGAATTCAAGGTTTAGCGGATACTTTCGCACTATTGGATATCCCCTTTCACTCCGATGAAGCCAAAGTTGTAAATTCTCAAATTTTCGAAACCATTTATCACGCCGCTTTAGAAAAAAGTATGGAATTGGCCAAAGAACAAGGACCATATGAAACATTTAAAGGGTCGCCCGCAAGTAAAGGTATTTTACAATTTGATATGTGGGGCGTTTATCCTACAAGATATCCATGGAGTGTTTTAAAACAACAAATTCAATTGTATGGACTTCGCAATTCCCTTTTAGTCGCACCAATGCCTACAGCCTCAACCAGTCAAATTTTAGGATTTAATGAATGTTTTGAACCTTTTACAAGCAACATATATTTAAGAAGAACTTTAGCAGGTGAATTTGTTATGGTCAATAAATATTTAATGAATGAACTTGAAGAATTAGACTTATGGACCGATGAAGTAAAAAATGGTATTATCAAAAATAATGGTTCTGTTCAAAATATTGAAGCTATTCCAAAACATCTCAAAGACAAATACAAAATCGTTTGGGAAATCCCTATGAAACATCTAATTGATATGAGTGCTGATAGAGGCGCGTTCATTTGCCAGAGTCAATCATTAAATTTATGGATGAAAGACCCCGATTATCAACGTTTAACCAGTATGCACTTCTATAGTTGGAAGAAGGGACTTAAGACTGGTATTTATTATTTGAGAACTAAAGCAAAAGCAGCACCACAACAATTCACAATTGAACCCGATAAGAAACCTATTGAAGAAGATGAAGAAGAATGTTTAATGTGTGGTTCTTAAATCGCGTAAAAATCCAAAATATTTAGAAATAATAAAAAAAATAAAATATCAC